>Ga0114951_10001036_pt1 | contig 36260 bp, 30 predicted proteins | sample AM7aDNAmetaG_FD_88677 | JGI IMG/M metagenome (GOLD analysis project Ga0114951, IMG submission 88677) | Freshwater microbial communities from Finland to study Microbial Dark Matter (Phase II) - AM7a DNA metaG | ecosystem: Environmental > Aquatic > Freshwater > Lake | place: Finland: Lake Alinen... | reverse complement strand
ACTCATCTTCGAGACCTCTTCGATAGAACTAAATTTCAAAATGTCAAAGAACGTTTTAGGTTTAATGAGCCAAATTTATTTAATTTTTAAAAAAACGTCCCAATTTTAATGGGACACTAGTGTTAAAATATAGAAAATTGAAGATATAAAATATTAAATAGAAAATATTTGTTTTCAATGTAATGATATTTTATTCTTGCCCTCACTGAACCCTTAATCTTTTTCGACAATCTCAATTCACCGCCTGAAGGGGAAGCCCAACAGAAACTAATTTCTAGAGTGTTTGTTAGTCTCTGCTTAAATCTACCGTCAGGTCTATAACTTTAGGCACTTTAGTTCACTTTAAGTACTTTAGGCACTTCCCCCTCCCTGTATTCCTATGTGTTCTATGTGTCTTATGGTTATTCCTTGTTTTTTAACTCTAAGTACTCTAAGTACTCTAGGCACTCTAAGTACTTTAGACACTTCTTCCTACTTCAGCCCGAAATTATGTACTCCCAACGATAGATTCGGATTGTAGCACGGATCATTATCCACGTATTTCTTCCATTTTTTTGTGAAGAGACTTACTTCTTTCAGATGCTTCTTATATGATTCGTAGGTGCTGTGAGGATGTCCGCGCGACATTGATTCGTAATGGTAAAGTTCACAGTGTGGCACATATAGGTTGCGATAACCTGCATCCACTACTTTCAAACAGAAGTCAACGTCATTGTATTCCGTGCCAAAACCTTCGTCAAAACCACCCATTTTATCAAATAACTCAGTACGAACCATAAAACAGGCACCGGTTACAGCAGAATATGTGTTCAGCATGTTCACATAGTTAAAGTATCCCGGTCCATCGCGGTATTCGCCAACAAGAACATGGCCTGCAACACCTCCCAGACCCACAATAACACCTGCATGTTGAATGGTATCATTATCATATAACAGCTTGGCTCCTACCACACCTACCTCTTTACGTTGAGCATGCTCTACCAACGCTTCTATCCAGTCGGGTGTAATTACTTCAGTATCGTTATTGAGCAAAAGCAGATATTCTCCGCTTGCATTTTTCCTCCCCAGATTAATCAGACGTGAGAAATTGAACTCTTCTTTATCCTGTACACATTTAAAAGAAATTGTATTTTGTTTTGAGTACTGCTTCACCAAGGCAAAGAATTCTTTCTGGTCACTGTTATTATCTATGAGAATAACCTCAAAATTAAGATAAGTAGTTTTTTTCTCTATAGACTTAAGACATTTCTTAAGCAAATCGGCTTTATTTCTTGAAGGAATGATGATGCTTACTTTTGCATTTTTGTTTTTCAATGCAAATCTGATACTGTATCCTCTGAAGCTGTCTAAGAAATCAACAGTGGCAATCAATCCTCTTCTGGTCATAGCTTCGGTGAGAGCCATCTGGGCAGCCCTGTATGCATAAGGCTTTACAGCTTCGCTCATGGCAGCGCTTTCGCTATGGATACGCCAATGATAAAGAACTTCAGGGATGTGTATCACCTTATTGTAGCGTTCAGTATGTCTTAAGATAAGGTCATAATCCTGGCTACCCTCGAATCCTACACGCCAACCACCTATTTCTCTTAGTTGGACAGTTTTGAAAGCACATACATGCCCTAGATAATTACGCGAGAGAAGGTTGTCAGGACACCAGTCGGGCTTGAAATGTGGATCTGAATGCAATCCCCATTCGTCTATCTTATCTTCATCAGAATAAATCAGGTCGGCACCTCCATTTAAATTGATGGCTTTGGCCATATGGTAAAGTGCATCATCACGCAAAATGTCATCATGGTCCATGAGTACAGAATATTCACCTGTTGCCAGTTCAAGAGCAGAGTTTGAAGCCTTCGAAATATGACCGTTTTGTTCGCGGTAAACAACTTTTATCCTGTTGTCTTCCAGGCAGTATTTTTCCAGCGTCTCTCTTACTTCAGGGTCGGTCGAATTATCATCAGCAATACACAGTTCCCACTGTTCATAAATCTGAGATTTAACAGAGTCAAGCGCTTTAGTGAATAAGTCAATACGTGGATTATAAACAGGCATGACTATGCTGAACAAGGGCTGTTGGGAGTAATTTTTAATGTTCCTTTTATATTGTTTAATAATTTCTTTGTTAAGCTTTTTCCTCAGAAGGTATTGCGAATACTGGCTTGTAGTGGCAAGATAACTTTCCATCACCTCAATTATAACAACTTTGCGTACTTCGAAAAGCAGATACAGAGAGCGGAACACTTTTGTAAGAAACAACCGGGTTATTTTTCCACCACGTTTAAATACATAGTTGTAAAGAGTAGAGAAAAAATTGTGCTTTTTACCTTTGTTTACATTTGATCTGAGGCGTCCGAGATAAAGATAAAAATACTTGCGGAACTTCATCAGCTTGCTATTTTCAAGTACTGCAAGTTGCTTTATTAACTTATCCATGCTTTTTAAAGCGGCGGCAAGCTGTTTGTTTAATTCCTCAATTTCTTTTGAGGCGCTTTTAAAACGTCTTTTCCAATATTGAATATCTCCATTATTAACAGTCGTATCTGTTGAATTATTCAATTCATCCTTTACTAAGCTTTCCTGAAATAAATCTTTACGATGGTCCATCTTATTTTGTATAATCGCCTTTGGAGTGCAAATTTAGAAAATAATATAATAGGTATTGCAATTTTATTTGGTAAAGATGGTCAATAAGGTAATTATTATTTTTATTACCGCAGAGAGCCGCAGAGCTATACACAGAGAACCGCAGAGAGAGAAGGGAAAGTCATGGTTTCAATAAGGGAAGGCATGTGGGCATGGCAGGTGAAGCTGTGACTAAGGATGGCTATTCTGAACAGCAGAACACCAAATAGCGAATAATAATTACAGAAATAATATTTTCGCCTTTTATTTCATCTTGATTTGAATTTAGTACAATGTAGCAAAGGGCATTATTGTTTAATATTTTTTTGTTACAATTTCTTGGTTCGTATTTCTCTGCGGTTAATCAATTCTATTAGATGGAACGCTGATTCGCCTGCGGCTAACGCTGATTAATATGATTAACGCAGATTAAGACAATTTAAATCATATTAAATCATAAAAATCCGCGCCATCTGCGTTCTATTCTTTTTGTTAAAACAACTTACTATATACATCAGCCGCTTTTTTAGAACTACCGTCATATATCTTTCGGCCCTCATTAATACAGATGCCTCTTTTACAAATTTCTTTTACTTCATCCGGGCTGTGCGATATAAAAAGCAAGGTAGCCCCGTTCTGGAGAATTTCATGAAGGCGGTCTTTGCATTTTCTCTGAAATCCTCTATCGCCTACGGCCAGCACTTCATCAATCATCAGAAGTTCAGGCTGCGCTGTCATTACGCTGCTGAAAGCCAGACGGGCAAGCATACCTGTAGAATACATCTTGACAGGCATTTTAAGTTGCTCTTTAGTCAGCTCGGCAAAATCACTTACTTTTTCTATCATCTCTGCCCTGGTAGATTTGCTGTAATTGCCCGTGAGTGCCATCGAGATTTTCATGTTCTCATAACCCGAAAGTTCCAATTCTAATCCGGCTCCCAGCGTTAGTAAAGGAGAAATAATGACCTTTACATCTACTGTGCCGGTGTCGGGTTTTATAATGCCAGCTATAGTGCGTAAAAGAGTGCTTTTACCTGTACCGTTGGGACCCAAAATACCTATTGAATCACCTCTTTTTACTTCCATATCTATGTTATGCAACACCCTGTGTTTTTGAAAAGGAGAGATAAAAGAAGCTTTTAGAATAAAATCTTTTACAGAATGAGTTCCCTTCCTGTTTTGCAGGTAACTTACCGAGACATCTTTAAGTTTTATCACAGTGTCCTTGCCCATATATCTATAAGTTAGAAATGAAACCATTTCTGGTTTTTCTGTAAATAATAAAAGCCAGAATTCCCGCCACAGATGTTATCATCAGACAACGACCCACATAGTGCGGGTCAGGTGATTGTCCGCTGTAAAGGACGTTGCGTACCAATTCAAGAAAATGATACAATGGATTGTATTTCACAATAAACTTGAACCTTTCAGGAACAATTTTAAAAGAATAAGCAATGGGCGAAAGATAAAACAATGCCGGGTTAATAGTGTTCCACAATATGCCTACATCTCTGAGAAAGACATTAAGAGAACCTAGTATCAATCCTACTGAAAAGGTAAATATCGAAAACAACAAAATAACAGGGATAATGTACAATAAATTGATAGTTATCTTTAACCCCAGAAAATACATCAATATCATAAAAGGAATCAGCCCAAGCAAGAAACTCACCAGCTCGCTACCTAGTTCTGTCAGAGGATACAATAATTTTGAAATATTAAAAGACTTGAGAAGATGTGCATTTTTAATAAAAACAATGCTGAGTTGTGAAGTCGCATTTGAAAAATATATCCAGAAAATCAGTCCGCTAAGTACATAAAGAGGATAATTTTCAATAGCAGGAAAAGCAGCAGAAAAGATAGCCAGGAAAATGAGCAGATACAAAAACGGATGCAACAAACTCCAGAAAAATCCCAATACTGAATGCTTGTATTTAAGCTGTAGATTTTTGTATATAAGAAATAATATAATGTACCTGCGTTTAGCGCGCATCTCAGAATTTTTTAGCAAATTAAAGCAAATTTTAAATATACTTGAATAAAATGTAAAGATAATATTCGGATGAAAGGGGTGAAAGCTGTTTTATTAGTGCATCTTTGAGCATTGGTATCTTTGTGACTATGAATTTCTTGTCGCTAAAGCACTAAACACAAAATCTCACAAAAAATAAATATCTTTGTATTAAAAGAAATTCAAATACGTGCTTAACACCCCTAAAGTTTATATCAATGGTCGTTTCCTTTGCCGTAAAGCAACAGGTGTCCAGAAGTTTGCACTTGGATTGTCTGAGGCTTTGCAGAAATTATATCCTGATATGCTTGTAATTGTTCCTAAAGGAAAATATGATTGTCATGGCCTGAATATATGTAAGTCGGGTTGGGGTAGCGGATTTCTGTGGGAACAGATTTGGTTGCCTTTGTATTTATGGGTTCATTCAGGGTCTTTACTTATTAACCTTTGCAATACGGCCCCATTACTATGTAAAAGGCAAATTGTAACCATCCATGACCTTGCATTTCTAAAAAATAAAAGTTGGTTTAGTCCTGCTTTCAGGCGATGGTATAAATTCCTTATCCCCAGATTGTGCAAACGCTCTCTGGCAATAATTACTGTTTCAGAATTTGTCAAAAAAGAAATTGAAGATGTGTTTTCTGTACCATCCCTAAAAATTGAAGTGGTGCCTAACAGTATTCCCACTATGGAATATGAGGAGCAAAAACCTTATCCTTTCCATTATTTGTTTTTGACAGGCATCTACAATCTGCGGAAAAATGCTTCTTTTATAATTTCTTTATTGCCAGAGTTGAAAAAGATGAATTACCATATTGTTGGCGTGGGGTCTGATGCCGGCATCTACGGTAATGTGAAATTCAAACAGGACGAGAATTTACATCTGCATAAATATATTGATGATAAGTCATATTATACTTTGATGAAGTTTGCTGATGCCGTAGTTTTTCCTTCAGAATATGAAGGCTTTGGGATACCTGTACTGGAAGCTCTCATCTTGGGGACTCCTGCTATCGTCCCGGAAATTAATGTTTATCGTGAATCTTTTGGCGAACTGCCTGTTTATTATAAAGTTGGAGATGCAAACTCTTTTCTTCAGGAATTGGGAAAAATAAATATTTATAAATCAGCACCAAAAGAATTATCTTTTTTAAAAAATAAATATAATTTTACAAGGTCAGCAGAAATTATATCTGGAATGATAAAACATTATGAAAAATAACCATCAATAATTCGGGAAATGCTTAAAATAGCTGTAGTGCATGATTGGTTTAACCAAACCGGCGGTGCCGAAAAGGTGGTGAAGGAAATTCTTCATTGCTATCCCGATGCTGATGTTTTTTGTCTGTTCGATTTCTTTAATAAGGATAACAGGGATAAATATTTGCTCGGAAAAAAGACCCATACCAGCTTTATTCAGCACATTCCCTTTGCAAAACAACGATATAGGAACTTATTTCCTTTATTTCCAGCTGCTATTGAAAGCCTTAATTTAAAAAATTATGATGTTATCATTTCTTCATCTTCATGCGTTGCCAAAGGGGTTAAAAGAAATCCTGGTCAATTGCACATCTCTTACTGCCACAGCCCTGCACGTTATGCGTGGGACTTGAAAGAGGAATACCTTAAAGCTGTAAATACAAAGATAGCTAAAGTCGTTACCAAGTATTTCTTTGGCAAACTTCGAAATTGGGACAGGAAAAGTAGCGACAGAGTTGACTTTTTTATTGCCAATTCACATTTTGTGGGCAATAGGATAAAAACTTTTTTCAATCGCGAAAGTACTGTTATCTACCCCCCTGTTAATGTGGAAATGAAGGAATATAAGGGGGAAAGAAGTGATGTCTATATCTCCGTTTCACGCCTCGTTACTTATAAAAATGTTGAACTTATTGTTGAGGCATTCCGACAAATGCCCGAGCTGAAATTAGAAATTGCAGGAGAAGGCATCTTAAAGAAGAAAATATTGAAAAATATCCCTCCTAATGTTACTTATCTGGGCTACATTGACGATGAAACAAAACGACTGAAAATTTCGAGAGCAAAGGCTTTTATTGCAGCAGCTACTGAGGATTTCGGGATTTCAATAGTGGAAGCTCAATCTTACTGTACCCCCGTAATTATTCCTTGTGTGGGCGGTTATATAGAAACTGTGAATGAAAATACAGGCGTATTTTTTCATGATAAAACAGTAGATGATATGGTCGCCACCATACGTGCATTTCATGCCGATAATAGGGTTTTTAAACGAGAACATTTTGAAGAAAAAATTAAACCTTTCTGTGAGGATAGATTTCGCAGGGAGTTCAAAGCTTTTATTGATGATAAAATTAACAGACATATTGCCGCAAAGCAACACTAAAATAAATCAACTGCATCTGGCAGCCACAATGCTTTTTCTTGCATTGTTTGCTTTTCCCTTGTATCCTGTACATTTAGCAAATGTTCTTTTGATGGTTTTAGCGGCATTGACACTTACAGCATTATTTATAAAACCCATTCCTGTCGGGAAAACTATTTTACGAAACCTGATTTTTGTATTGCCCTTTATCCCTTATCTGGTCGAGTTTTGTATTACAGGCTTCGATCCTATTGCCCGGTTTGAATTCGAAAAAAAACTTTTCTTCTTTACGGCAATTTTCATTATTCCTGTTTTTATTGATGTTACAGGATTCAGAAATTATAAACTCGCATTATTAGTATTTTCTTTATCAGTTTCTGCGTTATGTTTGTATTCGTTTGCAGCTTTGCTTATTATGGGTATTCCTTTCCATGCCTCAGCGTACGAAAATGGAAGTTATATTCTAAGACATAATTTTGAAGTCCTATCGGGTTTACAATCTACTTATTATTCAATTTTTGCTCTTTCGGCGGCATGTTTTTTATTTAATGCTTCTTTTTTGGATAAAAAAAAATTACGCATTACGTGTAATATAATATCAGCAATACTTCTGATAAGTGTTTTCTATCTGGCTGTTCGCATTGCATTCCTTACTGTAGGTGTAATCTTTTTAATTTGGATTGCTTGCAGTAAAAAAGTATTGTGGAAAAAAATATTTTTAGGATTAGCAACTGTAGCCGTACTGATAGCTGTATCTTTTGTGGTCCCCTCGCTCAAAAGCCGCCTGAGTGAGTTTGTTTGGCTGGAGGAAGGTCCTATGGATAATGCAAATACCATCTCTCAACGTACGATGATCATGAATTGCTCAATGAAAGTATTTTCAGAAAACATCTTTACGGGCACAGGAAGCGCACATTTTCAGCAAAAACTGAGCGATTGTTATACCTCTCATGACTGGCAACAGGGAGCTGCTGTTAATTTCAACCCCCATAATCAATATTTATCATTAGGTATCAACTATGGCTTAATAATGTTGATAGTTTTTATCGTCTGCCTTTTTATGATATTCCGGAAGGTATTTAAATTCTCTGAAGGGAAATATTTCGGCATTGCAATCATTCTGTTCTTTCTTACTGAATCTATGTTGGAAAGGGAGATGGGGGTGTACTTCTTTGGACTGATTGCGTTGCTTTTATACAATATGAAACCTGAACCTATAAATAGAATTTCAAATTTGTAATCCTGCTGAATTGTGAAGTTGGATTTATTATGTGTGAAGCTTGAAGAGATATAATTTGTGTTTTTATGGTTCTGAAATAATCAAAGTTGTAGGAATATCAGTTAACCATAAACTTTTATTATCAACAATTTTTTTCCAGCTTTCTATACTTATTAACATCATGTCTTGTTCTTGAAGAAATTTTACCCCAATTTCTTCTGCGTTTAAAAAATTAATATTATTGGGAGCGTATTGTTCTATCACATTGATAGATTCTTTTATATCAGAAGTTTTTATTTTTCCATTGGCATCTAAAACAGTGATTTGAGTGTCCGAATTGGAAATTAGTTTTTGAACATATTTTAATAAAAAGTCATCTTTAACGTCAAATATGGGAAGAAAAACTTTTTCTATTTTTGATAGGTTTTTATCTAGCAAAATACCAACCGGAACTTTACTTCTTTCCAGGATCATGCGTGTGCTTTCTTCAAACAATGATTTCTCAAACCATTTCTCCTTACCAGTGACGCTGTTGATAAGCCTGTCAGGTTTTATAAATCTGGTTGTAAAGCCTAAAATCTTACCCAATAAACTACCTTCAAAAATTGATTGCCCCATGCCAACAAGAAGCAAATCATAATCTCCTATGTTTGCCACTTCTGAAATATCAGACATAATATCATTTGAAACCTTAAACAATGTTGTAATTTTTTGATTCAGCACTTTAGATTCGTTAATAATTGGAGCGAAACATTTTTTTTCATATTCATCAATGTTTACCTGATTTAATTCATTATTTGGTGCCAGGTGCATTACTGTTACAGCCGCATTGCTATTCATCTTCTTGATAAGATTATTAGCCAGTAGAAGTAAGCCTTTACCTTTTTCGGGGTTAGCGAAAGAAATTAATACTTTGTATTTCCTGATGAGGTTAATTTCGTCTAAAATTATATTGGATTTCTTTTTATAATATATCAAACTTAAGGCTGGGCCTGTCATAAAAGTAGTTACTAATGCCATTATCACCATCATGGAGAAAATTTCGGGTGTCAGGATGCCTAAATCGTAACCTATATTTAATACAACAAGTTCCATCAACCCCCGTGTATTCATCAATGCACCAATAGACAAGCTGTCGCGCCAGTTTTGCCCCATATATTTAGCCGCTAATGCACTTCCCATAAATTTGCCTGTAACGGCAACCAGAATTATTAAACCTGTAATTTTCCACAAATAAGGATCGTTTAGAAGCCCAATTTGGGTTCTTAAACCTGTGAATACAAAAAATAATGGCAATAATAATACAAGTGCAACATCCTCGACCTTTTCAATTAATATATTTCTGACTTTCATGTTATCAGGCATAATAGCTCCAGCCATGAAAGCACCAAATAAAGCATGAATGCCAATTATCTCGGTAGCATACGATGATAAAATAAGCGTTAAAAAGAATATTGTAACTATTGGTTTACTCATGTTCTCACGTGTCGGGTGCAAATCACCTACACGCTTTAAAAAGGGCCGTACAATTTTAATCATAAGCAAAACATACAAACCAGCTATAATTATAATATATATTGAGCTTACAAAAGAACCTGCTTTTACTATCGCTATTACAGCTGCCAGTAAACTCCATGCTGTTATGTCATCAACAGCAGCACAAGTAATTACTATTGCTCCTAGTCGAGTTTTGTGAATTCCCCTTTCATGAACAATTCTTGCCAGTACAGGAAATGCTGTAATACTCATTGCAATTCCTATAAATAAACCAAACGACGAAAATTGTACGCCCTGAGGTGCAAAAGATAAATAGATAAAGTAAGCCAACCCCATTCCTAATGCAAATGGTATGATAATGCTTACGTGGCTTATTACAACTGCATCATGAGCTTTATTTTTAAGTGCTTTTACATTTAGCTCCATGCCAACCATAAACATAAAAAGAATTAACCCTATTTGGCTCAGAAACTGTAGATTGCCCAATGATTGAACAGGAAATAAAACTTTCGAAAATTCGGGAAAATACATTCCAACAAAAGACGGCCCTAATAAAATTCCAGCTAAGATCTCCCCAATGACAGTTGGTTGCCCAATTTTTTTGCATATCCAACCCAATATTTTGGCTACAATAATTATAGTGATTATTTGTGCTAATAATATTGCCAATGGTTGTACAAAATTATGCGATAGTGTTTTTAAAAATTCTATCCAATGGGTTGTGTCATTAGGCCTGATTATAATATTTTTTGCAACTTCCAAATTTTTCCCAACTTGAACAATACCGTACATAAGGACAGTAAAACTTCCTATAATGATAATGTAGAAAAATATGTACCTTAGTTTTCTCATTTTTTTTTGCAAAGTTGGTGGGATTTTATGGATTAAAAAAGGTTCTAAAAGCACCAAACTTAAAAAATGAAACAAAACAGGAAAAATCTGTAATCAATTTACAGGTTTACTGTCTGAATAAAATTATTACGATATATTTCACTTAAAAATAGTACCAGATGTTTTCCATTAGGTTGGATTATGTTGGTCGTAATTTCATCATGCGAAAAAAATTGAACACACCTGAGCGCGAGTATTTCACTCCTGTTTATTTGGCAAAACTGATGAGATGGCAATGCCTCAAGAAGCTTCTCAAAAGAAAGGTTTTTGAATATTAGCGTTGCATTGTTTTCCATTCTGGCAACCTTATCACGACTATCTATTTCTGATGTCCTTATATAATTCAATTGATCAAAGAAAACTAAAGTCTTTCCTTTATCTGTGTTTAATTGTACGAAATATTTTTGTGTGTTCCCATTTTCAATTCTTCTTATTGTTTTTAACACTGCTTGATGCAATCGTTCTTTTTTAATAGGTTTTCGTACAAAATCAATAGCATCCAAATCAAAGGCTTCTGCTGCATACTCACTATATGCTGTCGTAAAGATTACAGGTTTTCCTTTCAGTAAACTGGCAATTTGTAACCCATTTATACCAGGCATTTCAATATCCAGTATACAAAGATCGAACTCTAGTACAGCTATTTCCTTTAAAAAAGTAGTTGAATTGTTAAATGAACGGACAACTTCCAATTCAGGGATTTGTTCGCAGAGCATCTTCAGATAAGTCAGGCCGGGTAACTCATCTTCTAATAGCAAGCATTTTAGCCTTGTGTTCAATTAAATTAATTTTTAAATGTGCAATATGAACATCATCTTCAATAAATCTTTCTAATTTATAGTTCTCTTCATAAATTATTTCCAGTCGCTTTTCAATACTTTCTTTTCCTATACCACTCTTAGCTTTCTTTATTGGTGTTTTAGGAGAAACTTTATTAGCAACAGTTAATGAAAAGGTATTATCAGAAAAACTGAAAGTAATGGAAATAAAAGCATCTGGGCTTTGAATATCGGTATATTTAAAAGCATTCTCTATCAAGTCAATACAAATTAACGGAGCCATTACATTTTGAGTATATAACGGCTCATTTTCGTTTATTTTAAGCTTTATTTTAAGCTCAAACAACGGGCTGAGTTTTATTTTGTTAATCTCTATTAAGCTCAACGCAAATTCAACTTCTTCTTTGGGTGTAACATATTTTTTCCTGCTGTCGTAAAGTATATAATTAAGAACATTAGCTAATTTATCAATAGCAAAGTAGGTCTGAAAAGCATGAGATTGTATGGAATTAAGTATGTTTTTTAATAAATGAGGACTTAGCTTAGACTCAATCAATTCAAGTTGGATATTATTGAACTTACCTTCAAGTTCTTTCAAGTTAACCTCCGTTTCATTTCTCTTCTTCCTTGAACGATAAAGGCGAATAATCAAGTAAATACATAAAAATAGCAGTCCAATAATAACTAATATTAAAATATATTCTTTTAAAATATCCGTATTAATGTACATTTGGCTCTAATCTTTCTACAAAATTAGATATTTCTGTCTTATATTTATCAAATTTTTATTACCAACTTAAGACTGCAGGTTGCTGACTAATCTTGCTGTAAACTTCCAACTTCCAACTTCCGACTCCCTGCTTCTCTCTTACTTTCGACTTCCGACTCCCGACTCCCGGCTTCTTCAATCCTTCAAATAAGGCTCTTGTTTTGTTTCAAGTTTAAATTTCCTTATACTTTTTGTACCCCAGTTTTCAACGATGCGAACAGAAGCTATTTTTACATACACATCCATCTTCTTTTTATTTTCATTGAATACGCCAAGATAATTAATTCCGCTTAAAGTATCTTTTCTTCTGGTATAATCAAGACAGGCTGTTTTTTTATCGGCTAAAAACCGTATTGAGTCATTATTGAATTGCTTCTGTTCTTTTGGGTTAGTAAGAAACCAATAATTCACGGGCAGGCATCCCTGTGCTGTTACAAATGAGGCACTGCCGTTTAAAGCCAGTTCAGCCATTAGTCCATATTTGTTGATATATGGAAATGTGTTTGCCATCTGTTTTTCGGTGTTGGAAAAGTTTGCAAGGGCATCTTTGCCTGTGCCAATCCAGATGGACCAATAATCATGTTTTTCGGGCAGTGAGAACATAATCATGCCCCGGTCTGTTTTCCCTTTTTTCTTTAGCTTAATAGCTTGGTCGGCAACAGGTGTAACTAGGGTGTCGATACTGATCAGATATCTTTCATCTTCATTATACCAGACGGTATCTATCTTGTCTCTCCAGTAAACCGTGGTATTGAAGTTTGCAGTTTTTTCGCTTATTGGTAGCCGGCTGGCTTTGAGTGTACAGTTTCGGCGACCTGCCAGAAAACCGGACTGTCGGAAATGGAAATAATATATGCCTGTATGGGTAATATTTATCGTTTTATTTTCTATGGCCCCCACATTAGTCTGGCTAAACATCGTAGTGTTGGGGTATTCGTTAAATTCCACACCTTTTATTGTATTATCTGTAACATCTACTGAGAAGGTGATCTGGTCTCCCTCTGCCAGCCCAAAGTAATAATCTTCACTGTTTGAGTTCCTCACTGTAAAATTCGACTCAATAAGAGGCAAGGGCTTTTGTTGAGCCATTACTGTAAAGGCGCAAAAAAAAACAGGCATCAAAAGAAATCTCTTGATAATATTTGTTTTCATGGTTTTTGGATTTTTAAACAAACTAATAATTTATTAATTCGTGAGAACCAAATATATTAACGCTGCTAGTAAATGAAAATTGCAGGGGATTTATTATTAAAAGATTGATAGTTAAGGTCTGAATAATATATGAATGCAAAGAAAAGATTTGCCACAGATTCACAGATTATGAAAAGTTTTTGAATGGGAAAAGCACTATTTGCTTTCTTTCAATACCATATCAATAGTAATTGCACTCGACAGAATGACTATCTTATTTGCTTTATCCGCATAGTTAGCATCTATACTTACATTGTATTTATCGGCTGACGTGAATATCTCTTTCATGGCTCCTGCCCATTTTTTAGTGATAACACCAATCTGAACATCATTAGCATCTTTAATTACAAAATTCCATGCCTTCCAGTCGCCTGTTATTTCAGCAATTTGTATTTCGTTTGTATTAAATATTTTAAAGGTGGGTTTGAAAAATTTGAACTTTTGTTGAATGCTTCCTATGGGCATACCATTTGCATCTTTAACAATAATTTTAGACATAAAGAAAGTCCATCCACGCGAAATGGATGCTTCTAACATGTCATTTGAATTTCTTATTTCAAGCAAGAATGGAAGCATAGCTTTATTAAGCAACAATCGAAGCATTTTCTGGCCGGATGTTAGCTTTTGTTTTATCGCACCTATATTTTCACCCTTATCATTGTATATGTTATAACGGTTTGCAAACTTGAAGAAATTAACCTTCTGGTCAATAAAGTAACTGTTTGTGTCAAAGAAGCTTAAACTCATAATTTTGGTTTTTTTAGTTTATTAATCTAATAATCTTTTAATCTTGTTCAATCCCTAATATCAATAAAGGAACTGGTGGGTTATTTCTTCCATGCCTTAAAACATTGTATACTTCACCTTCATAATATGCAACACCACTACTCATATTTGATTGCATTTTTTTGGTTGGCAATACTTCTATACCAAGGTTTATTACACCTCCAGAATAGAAAAGCAAATGTTTAACAAATAGGTCAAACGCCACAAAAGCATACTTGCCAAATTGAACTTCAACGGCTATACTGTCTTTTACAAAGTCTGTTTGTTTGAAAGATGAAATTGGTTTTTCAATTCCTTTTGAAATTAAAAATATTTTCTGTTCTTCATAGGGAAGAGTAATAAGCTCAGGTAAAAGCTTCTGCTCTGTGGTTATGTAGTATTTGTATCTGGTCTCATGCCATCCAATTTTATTAAACTTTTCGTTAAACGCTTTATTCAAATCTATTGGACTATACAGCATTTTCCCTGTCATAGTTTTTTCTTTACTTTCTTTAGTTATAAATTTTGATGCATCTATGCTTTGAATAGCATCAATAATCTCTTTGTAAAGATTATTATGATGAACTATAAGATATTCTTCACCGTTTAAATGTGAGTATTTCTGTGCTATTTTCATTTTTGACTACTTATACCATTATATTTTTTATTTACATTCTCAAGTTCAAGTTGCAACCATTCTTTAGGAACTTGCGAAACTTTATCTTTTCCAGATGGCTTATGAATAGGTTTATTAATCGGTCTGATTTTTAATTTGCCTTCGTTAAAGTCATTAATTCTTTGTTGGGCAATTTTGCAATATTCTGCTTCTTTTTCGATACCTGTTGCATTACGATTATTTTTAATCGCAGCTATTACAGTAGAACCAACTCCAGCAAAAGGGTCAAGTATCCAACTGTTTTCATTCGTCAAAGCAAGAACACAACGTTCAACTAACTCAACTGGAAATTGGCAAGGATGTTCTGTTTTTTCTGGATGATTTGACTTTACGTTAGGAATATCCCATATCGCAGTTTCCCAGTCATTAGCAACAATTTCCCAAACATCACTTGGGTTTTTCCCAAGAGGATTTCCTGAAGGTAAGCCTTTTTTTGCCCCTTTAAAATGTAATTTGCCTGGATATTTTGAAGGAACTCTGACATTGTCAAGATTAAATATATAATCATTAGTTTTACTAAACCATAAAATTGTTTCGTATCTCCCACTAAATCTATTTGATGCATGCAATCCATGACCAAAATGCCATATAATTCTGTTGCGAAGCTTTAATCCAAGGCTTTTAAAAATTTGATAATAGTAAATATCTAATGGGAATACTTCCCCCTTGTCCACGTAGTTGCCTACTTGCCAACATAAATTCCCTTTTTTAGAAAGTGTTCTGACAAGTTCATTAATTATTTCTTCTTGTGTTCTAAGATATTTTTCAATACTGGTCTTAGTTTCATAGGATTTTCCAACATTGTATGGTGGAGAAGTTATAATAAGATCATATTTCTCATCTTCGATTCCTGTAAGAACTTTCAAACTATCCCCTTTAAATATTTGATATTTTGTATTAGGGTTAATGTATTCAAATAGAGGCTCTTTAACTTTCATTTTCAATGTATTTTGCTTAAGCAAATATAGTTATTTCTCACCAACTTTCTCAACTATTAATCGTAATAAGGATAGTTTTTATCAAAGAAACAGATTTTAACAAGAAAAGAATATTGACCTTTGCCTCCCATAAAATTAAATTCTACTTTTATTTTCATGTTGTTATAATTTTTCCAACGGGTCTCCATTACGCCATAACCCCAATGGTGTTTTTTATAAGGGTCTATGAAATTGGTGTCTCCGACAATGGTAGTGTCGGGCATGCCATAAAATCTGGTATAATCATTTATCAGGTGTCTGGTAGCAGATAAGCATTTATGGAAATTAGTATCATTAATTTCATTTATATATTTATCGAAAAATATCCATGTCAGCTTTCCTCCTTCAAATCTGTAACCCCATTTATCCTCAAGACCATATAGGGTTTCAGGTCTCTCAAGCGTAATTGTATTTTCATAAGTGGTGCTTTTCAGGTTGGGATATATTTTCTTAACTTCATCAATGGTCATTCCTATAACGACTTTTGATTGAGAATAAGTTACAGCGTAGAAAAGAAACAGAAAAATTGATAGAAAGAAATATTTCATGTCACTAATATTTCTGCTAATTTATAATTATTTCTTTGATTTTTAACTTTAATGACTATTAAATTAATATAAAACTGCAGAGAATCACAGAGAAAATACATGCAGAGAACTACAGAGAAGAAGTATCTTAGTTTGAGATTTCAGAATTACATTTTAATAAACTTCAAATATCTGTTTATTTCAGGGGAAGATAGATGTATAAAGTAAATGCCATTTTTAAATGATGAAACGTCGAGCTTTATCTCATGGCCATTAAATTGTTCGTTTGTTAGTAATCTTCCATTAATATCAAATATTTCAACCTGTAAGTTGTTGTGAAATTTATCAGAGGTTATGTTAAGCAGCTCAGATGCAGGATTTGGAAATAAAGTTAAAGAATAATCAATATTATTTATTTCGTTGACAAGAGTAAAGTTACCATCACACTTGATGTTCTGAACATATAGTTTCTCATTTCCTCCTGCCAGAGAAGTCCTGTCTTCAGTAAAGCTGAAAACCAACCAATCATCACCGTCCTTACCCATCATCAAATCTCCTGCAGCGTTATTAAAATTTACATTGACACCAATAATTTTTTGCCAGATAATATTCCCAGATAAATCTGATTTTAATGAATGTACCTTATTTGATTGTTCATCTTTGTAACATAATACATTATTCATATCACTACATAACTCAGAGGCTCCTAAATAAGGTTCATCATCGCTCATAGGCACTAAAGTAATACCTGAATTGGAAAGCAATAAATTTCCATTAGCATCTATTTTCTGTAATAATATAGATGACGAGTCTTGTAAATAATTAAGGCACCCGATATTGCAAATTAACTGATTGAGAGTTGAAATATATTTGAGCGAGAAATTGTAGCAAACTATTGATGGTGTGCTTATTGTCTGGATGCCATCATTCCCCCATAAAACATTGCCGGAAATATCTGTCTTTTGAATAAAAATATATGCAGATGAGCCACTTATAGGAAATGAAGTGGCTGAATACACAGTATTGTTTTCACCTAACACAAGTGATGCACTCGTAATACTTAAATTAGAATAGTTCATGCTTAGTTGTACAGGATTTGTCCATACGGGAGTGCCATCAGAATTATACAACTGTAAAAAGTGATTAACATAACCGCCGCTGTTAGTGATATTCTTGAGCAGGAGGGCATAGAACCGCCCATCAGAAAGAGGCATAATATCTTTTACCTCACTTGTGTCTAAGCTAATATGACGGGTCCAGATAGAATCTCCTAGGGCAGAATATTTAAAAATATTACCATCAATATCAGAAAAAAGAATTGTGCTATCCTGAGAGATCTTTAAACAGCCTGGTAAACTTAAATTAACAGGCTTTCCGTTTATACCAAATAATTTATTCCCTGAGGTGTCAACTTTCTGAATGTAATGTTGGACGGTGGCAATATCACAAAATGTAATGTAAAGGTTTTCTTTACTGTCTGTTGTCAGGTAGGTCTTACTTATCCACGAAGCTGATGTGGAGAGTAGTTGCACACCATTGTTGCCGAATTTCCTATACCCATTTCTATCTATCATCTGTACCCAAAACACATAGTTTCCCGGAGTTCCGGAGAAATAAGTGATATAAGTTTTACCTGACTGTGTTGTTGCCATATTTGTGTTAAGCACACCTGTCAGATCTGAAGCAGAAGTATTTATATCTGTATTTGATGTCCATTGGGCTTCAGCAATATTTACACACAGTGAAATAATTGTTACAAGGAATAGATTTTTCATTGTGTTATCAATATTTAGGGGTTAAACTAATTATTTGCTCAATTAGCTCCTGTTGCCTTTTTATCAAATCTATAAATTCCTTTTTGTCAGGAAGATTATCATTCTGAAATTTTTCAATTATTGGAAGTGTCAGAACAATTTTCAAAACAGAATGATGGTCGTTGAGGGTTGCACCATTTTGAGAAATTTGTTTAAGTAATGAATTATGTTCTGCTGTTTTTTTTGAGTATAGGTTTTGGCTGCCAGCTATAAGTGTTACCATTTTCTTTCTTAGTAAACTGTCAGTGATTGCTGATGCTTTGTTGTTTGCAGAAAGATAATAGCTGCTTGATTTGTTGTCAAACTTATTGTATTTTTCATCAAGTTCATTGGGCTTACGACTAAAAGCATCAAGCTCATCTTCTAATTTTTTTAGTGCCGGTGTTTTATCAACAAGTTCTTGATAGAGTTCTTCTGTCAGGTCACTGCCTGAACGACTGTAACTTTTAATTTCCAGATTATTGTCCTGTAGAGCTTTCGGTGTTTCCTGTTTTTTAAAATTGTTACTGTCTTTATGTCCACCAACACAAGAAAATAATGCAGTTAGGAAAATAAAAGTAAGTATTGTTATAAGTTTTTTCATTTTATAAAAATTTAAGTTAAAAATGTTTTTTAATTCTTTTTCCACTCATACAGCTGTAATGAATCGTTTTTTATATGTTGCTTAGTCTCTTCTGCAAATAATTTAAAAGCATTAAAATCATACAAACTCATCACAGGCAATGAGCAATCGTCACGATCAATCATGGAAACCGGAAGAATAAAATATTTTGTTGGATTCGATTGTTTGTAAACCCAGTAAGGGATGTAAGTCATATCGGAGATGTTGATTTTATTATTAAAAATATTTTTTCTTATTTTAAATTTTACCATAATGCCACCATCTGAATACTTGTCGCGCTGGTTAGACACAAAGTTACCCAGTGACCAAACCACCCACCTTTTATGAATAATGCTGTCCTCCCTATATTTATAAAGTTCTATAGGCTGAACAACATGCGGGTGTGAGCCTATAATTATATCTGCACCGCTTTTAAAAGTAAATTCGGCAATATTTTTTTGATAAGTACTGGGTTGTCTTTCGTATTCATTTCCCCAGTGGAAATAAACCATCACCACTTCGGCTCCCCTTCGTCGTGCTTCTTTAATGTCGTTGCGGATAAGAGATGAATCAATTCTGTTAACAATCACCGGCTCTGGAACAGAAATTCCATTTGTGCTGTACGTATAATTAAGCAGGGCTGTTTTTATAGTGTTGAATTCGAAAATTACCGGGTAACGGACAGCTCTGTCGAGGCTGTCTTTAAATGTTCCGGTAGAACTTATATTATAGCTTTTAAGTACATCTAAAGTGCGTATAATGCCATCTTTGCCTTTGTCAGCTGTATGGTTGTTGGCTAAAGCAAAATAATTAAAACCTGCTTCTTTAAGTGCATAGGCAAAAGTATCAGGCGACGAAAAGTTGGGATACCCCGAATAAGGCTTGCCACCTAATGTGGTCTCCAGATTTATTATTTTAAGGTCACTTTCTGCCAGAATTGATTTGACATATTGAAAAACAGGATTAAAGTTATAAAACCCAAGTGAGTCATTATATGCACTGTTATACTGAGCAGAGTGAACCATGGCATCACCTGCAAAAATCACCGACATGCTGAAAGTGGAATCGTTCTCAGTATAAAAAACTCCTGCCTTATGAAAATCATAAGAGTAATGCTGTAAAGGGTTTATCAAAAACAAACCAAGTACAATTAAACCGATTCGTATAATATTTAGATAAAATTTCATCTTAATACAATCAAGTTTTAACCACTAAACACCAAACTTAAGATATTCAATTGTTTGCAAAGATAAAAAAAATGATAAATGTGTGTATACTAAAAATAGACAGAGTGAAAACAGTATTAATGTATAAACAAGATATAACAAAACAACAAAGAATCTTAAACCTTTATATCTTCAAACGTACTTTATGTCATCCTGAGCACTTTCTTTATTCACATCTTCCCTTCATCAGCGAAGCTGTAAAATTTTTCTTCCCCTATGATAACATGATCAAGCACCTTTATATTGAGGGTATCACCACCACTTTTAATCTTTTTTGTCAGCTCTATATCGTTATCACTGGGCAAAATATTTCCTGAGGGATGGTTGTGACATAAAATTATTGAGGCTGCATTATTTTCGAGAGCTAACTTAAAAATACGTCTCACGTCAACAGTAGCCTGAGTTAGACCACCTTCACCTATTTGGTTCTTGTTTATTATTTTATTGGCTACATTGAGGTTGATGACCCAAAATTCTTCATAAAACTTATCGCTTAGTTCTGCCTGCATATATTCAAAAGCATCTTTACTGCATTTAATAGCTTTTTTCTGTATCACCTCAGACTCCCTTCGTCTCCTTCCTAATTCAAGGGCAGCGGCAATAGTAAGAGCTTTGACAGTGCCTATCCCTTTATATTTGGTAAGGGCAGGGATATCCAATTTAGAAAGTTGTAAAAGGTTATTTGAAACATCTTTTAAAATTCTTTTAGATAGGTCAACTGCACTTTCATCTTTTGAACCTGAACTCAGCAATATTGCCAATAGTTCGGCATCACTAAGAGATTCTCTGCCTTTTTTAATAAACTTCTCACGGGGGCGGTCATCTTCCGACCAGTTTTTAATGGTTTGTTTATTGTTGGTTTCTTCCATTATTGTTGGTGATTTTAAAAGTGAAATGAAACAAAAAAGCCTATCTTAAAAAGACAGGCTTTTTTATATATATTTGAGATTGGTCGAATTATAAAGAGTTGACCTTCTTTGTTAGTTTTGATTTAAGATTGGCTGATTTATTCTTGTGAATAATTGAAACCTTTACATTTTTATCAAGCATTGATATTACTTTTGGTAACATAGCAGCAGCTTCAGTTTTATCTGTTGTTCCCCTCAATTTCTTTACAGCATTACGCATCGTTTTTGCTTTATATCTGTTTAAGATTTTTTTCTTCTCGTTTGTTTTTATTCTTTTTAATGAGGATTTGTGGTTTGCCATTTTTTTATTAAATTAAATTTTTTTCGTAGTCCGTAGGGGAATCGAACCCCTGTTACCAGGATGAAAACCTGACGTCCTAGCCCCTAGACGAACGGACCTTCTCAAAACTTTCCTGTTTTGGGACTGCAAAATTAAATATTTTTTTAATATAACCAAAAAAAAGATTAAAATTAATTTTTAATCAAAAAGAATAACCTTTTGTTGGTTTGCCCCATTTAACTGGAATAATAGAATATTGGAATGATGGGAGCGACCATCATTCCAATATTCCATCTTTCTATTCTTCGTTCTAATATCCAAAAACATCCTTCAACGTCAGATAATAAATATCTCCATATTTTTTCAAAGCTTCTATATTAAGGTTATCTTTTTTGCCAAGGATAAGCAAAGTGTAGTTTTTATCTTTAAGATATTTCTGCTGGAAAGCTTTGATATCATCTAAAGTTAATTTGGGCGCTTTTTCATAAACATCTTTTCTTATGTCATAGGTTAAGCCCATTTTCTTGGCTTTTTCATAGTTGAAAAGTATAGATGCTTTGGTGATGCGTTCGGTACGTATTTTCTCAACAATAGCATCTTTGGCATTGTTGAAGTTCTTTTCAGAAGCAGGCATATTGTTGAGCAGGTCGTACATGCCGGCTGTCGCTTCAGGAAGTTTGTCGCTCTGGGTGCCAATAAATGACATGACGTAATTGCTTCTGTCGGGGCGTGCGGGGGTTCTGTAGTTACCATAGGCAGTATAAGCCAACCCTTTAGCTTCCCTTAACTCCTGAAACACTATTGAAGACATGCCACTGCCAAAATATTCATTAAAAACATTAACCTGAGGAATGATAGCGGGATTGTATTTGTCTGATTTTGATAACATGATGATTTCTACTTGTTTCATGTCGTAATTAACGATATATACCTTTCCTTTTGTATTTGGTAATTCGGTAAATGATGTTTCCTGTGGTAATGGTTTAAGTGACTTGGGTACTTTGTGATATTTGTTCAGCAGGGTTGTCAGTTCTGTAGTTGTGTGGGTGCCGTAATATAAAATCCTGTGTTCATAAGAAGTCAACCCTTTTATAATTGCTAACAACTCTTCAGGTTTTAAGCTTTTTAATTCAGCTTCTGTTAATATATTAGTGAAAGGGTTTGTTTCGCCAAAAACGCCGTAGTTGTACATGCCACCCCATAATATGACGTTTTTAGACAGTTTGTTATCACCACGTTTCTTAATAAGGTCGTCAATAAGGTTAGCCAGGGCTTCGGTATTTGGTTGGGCATCGCTCAGCAGGGTTTCAAACAGTGCAAGCCCTTTTTCCATGTTTTCGCTTAACCCGCTTAAAGTCACATAAACCTGATCTTCAGAAGTGCTCACATCAAATGAACAACCTGTTTTGTAAAATTCCTGCTGTACTTGTGCCGGTGTAAGTTTTGAGGTTCCTAAATATTTCAGATATGAAAGTGCAATACCTAATTTTTTATTGTGATTACTTCCCATGTCGAAGAGATAATACAACGAAAAGGTGGGGTTTTCAGCGTTTTTAAGATAGTTAACATGAATATCATCTTTAATATTAAAACTAACGATGTCTTTAGCATAGTCTAAAAACACAGGTTCTATGGGTTCTGTTTTCTGTGCTGTTATCTTCTTAAAGAAATCTGACTGAGCCTCCCTGTCTATTTTTACAGGTGTAATCTGTGGTTTTTCTACTTTTACAACATCAGGATTAGTACCGGTACGTTTGTAAACAACAACATAATTGTCTTTATAGTATTTATTGGCAAAGTCAACGATATCTTTTTTAGTAATCTGCGACATCCTTTTTAAGCGGTTCACTTTGTCTGCCCAGTTAATATCACTTACAAAGGCTTCAATCATGGTGCTGTTCCTTCTTGAGTTGCTTTCCGATTCTCTTATTTCAGAAAGTTTCAAATCGTTTATAATTGCCGGAATAAGCCAATCAGGGAAATATCCTTTTTTAACAAGCTCTATCTGTGATAGCAACAGGTCTTTAACTTCTTCCAACTTTTGTCCTTTTTTTGGTTTGCCACTCAATATATGGGCAGTGTAATCATTCATTTCATAAAGTGATGAACCGGCAGATAGTACTTTCTGACCTTGTACCAGATTAAGGTCTATAAGACCGGCTGTATTGTTACTTAATATATCGTCCATGATTACCAGTTTGTCCAGCTCTTCCCATTTAGCACCAGCAAAGCGAAAAGCGAGCATCATATTTTCAGCATCCGGACCAACAACTTCTTTTATCATAGGTTGGGTTATCGGTTTTTCTACAGGAGGAATATAGTTGTTGAGTTTTTTAGATTTCATTTGTCCGAAAGTTTCATCAATACGTTTGATGGTAGCATCAGGGTCTAAATCTCCTGAAAGCACTATAGCCATATTATTAGGCACATAGCGGGCATTGTAATATTCTTTAAGACTAACAAGCGAAGGGTTTTTCAAATGTTCGGGTTTGCCCAGAACAGTATGTTGTCCGTAGTTATGTGTTGGATAGAGGACATTCAGTAGAGCATCATAGATTTTACGACCATCATTATCAAGACTCATATTTTTTTCTTCGTAAATAGTTTCCAGTTCGGTATGGAAAATACGGAATATAGGGTTGGTAAACCGGTCATATTCAATATCCACCCATTTGTTAAATTGGTTCGATGGCACATCATTAACATAAACTGTCTGTTCTACACTGGTATAAGCATTGGTTCCCTTAACACCTAATGCTGCCATCATTTTATCGTACTCGTTGGCAATAGCAAAAGTAGCTGCTATGTTTGATATGCTGTCAATAACTTTATACGCATCTTTTCTTTGTTTAGTGTCTGTCAGTTTGCGGTAAGCTTCAAAAAGGCTGTCAATTTTCAACAGATAATAGTTTTCTTTTTCAAAATTTTTAGTGCTGAAATGAGTAGTCCCCTTAAACATAAGGTGTTCAAGGTAGTGCGATAAGCCTGTATTATCGTCAGGGTCGTTTTTACTACCCGTTCTTACAGCTATTGCTGTCTGAATGCGTGGAGCATCTTTGTAAACCGACATATACACTTTTAAACCATTATCCAGCGTATAAATACGCACTTTTAAAGGGTCGTTTTCAACAGATTCATATTTGTAATTTTTCTGAGAAAAGCCTTGTAAAGCCAAAAGAAGCATTACAACAAGAGATACTCTTTTAATTAAAATGTTGTTCATTGTGTTTAAAAAATTAAATTATAAGTAGAAAAAAATAAAACATGTTGGCAAAGATAAAAAATAATCATTCTGATTTTGGGAGATTATTATTTTTTGTTTTTTTGAGACGATGATAATCCAGATAATACAAAACTTTCAAAGAAACGCTGTTGATTTGTGGAGATTCTAGAGTTTGTCTGAAATTATCGTAAAAGTTATTTATGATTTGAGGTTTCTCTGTATCTATAGCGTTTTTATAAACTACTGATAAAAGACTTCCGGGCGCAAATTGCCACGAAAAAGCCAGGTCTATATTAAACGTATTATAATTAAAGTTTTTATTACCCGTATATTCCTGGTATTCAATTATTTCTCCGTCATTTTGAAGGGTATAATAATGAAGATACTCACCAGTATTGTTATAATGTCGCGAAATAAGGTTAATTGACATATCATTTTTGAAAAGGTATTGAATCGTCAGGTTATTTTCGTAAGTAATTAGTTTTCTGCCACCATAAATAATGTCATTATTTTGATCAATATCAGCAAACCCAATATTGTAGGAATCGTGATTATAACTAAAATTATATTTTACCTGCATTTTGTCATTAATGCGATAAAGTACTCCTAATGCTGTTCCGCAACCTGTTCCTTTAAATTTTTCAATAAAATTGCCATATTCAAGATGTGTACTTATTACAAGTTTTTTTCTTTGGTCTGACTGATAATCGGTTGTTAAATAATAAAAGCGGTTCATTCTTGAATACCTCCCTTCAACTCTAGGTTCGTTATAATCGTATGTGGTAAAAGGTGAAATGGCTGCATTAAAACTTATTGCGGAATAATTAAGGAAGGTCCCGTACAGACTCAGATTATATTGACTGAAAATGGCTTTTTTTGTTTCAGGATTTATGTTATAATTAAATGATAGGGAGTTATAGGTTTCGCGAAATACTTTATTTGGTTTGTAAGTATTATAAATGACATAAACCTTTTCATTCATCATATTACCTATGATATAGTAGCCCATATCACTTGAGGAAAAGGTTTTATTGATAAATGTATGTGAAGCTCCAAATTGAAAATTACCTGATGTTTTTCTGCCACCAAAAAAATATTTATACCCCAATATGGTATTGTAATTATTTGAAATTGTATCTATTGATTGGTATTTCTGACTCAATATGCCATATGCATCAACAGCATAAGTGTTTTTTTTATTGTTTAAAGTAAGACCTGAAGCTGTAACGTTGGCATCGTCATAACTACCCCTGCGGATAACATCAGTATTTATTAAATAAACAGATGAATTGTTTTTTAATTGCTGATCGAAAACAAGAGCATTATAGTTTGTTAATGGTTCTGTCAGTATCTTTCTTCTCTTCCCTGTAGTATCTTCTACAATAGCATAAGCGTTATCTGTAATGGCATTAAAAAAACCTATGCCCAGGCCATTATTGTTTCTGCCTGAAATCTTTAATGCATTCAATAATTTTGTCTGTGAAGGATTTTCTATAATCACGTCACCGGCATTTAACATATAGGGTACATAACTATAATAACTCGGTGTTTTTCCTATTCTTCTTGAATAAAATAATTCATTTTTATTAAACAAGTCTGTTCCCTCTTTGAAAAAGGGTCTGTTCTCTGTGTAGGTAACTTCCTGATAACTCAGATTTTTCACTTTATTGTCAGATTGCACCTGACTAAAATCAGGTAACAGTGTCAAGTCAAGTGTGAAGCGGTCATCTATACCGTATTTAATATCAGCACCTGCATTGTACGAAAAAGAGCTTTCATATTTCATGTTTTGATTTGCATCCTCATAAGGTGCATTTTCAAAGTATGCTGTTACAAATGGAGTAAAAGAAAGTCTCAACGGGGCTTTGATACCTGAAAAACCATTAATTTTTCCCCAAAATAATCGTGAATTTGAAGCCGTTTTCGGTGTCAGTGCAAACTGGTCGTATTCGCCGCTACGCTGTATAGAACGTGTAAATTGAAATGTCCATCCTTGATTTTCGGACGATGGAAAGCGAATTGCAGAATAGGGGATACGCATTTCTACTGTCCATCCATTTTTATTTATTTTTACTGCACTTTCCCATACAGCATCATAAGTAGGATCCGAATCTTTATAGTCTAGCTGAACACCTGATGCAGTAACACCAAAGACATAAGCATCTAGCCTGTTGTAAGGGTCAAAGCCTATGTAAAAAGCATCCGCATTGATCGAAGCATCGTTTCTGGTGCCTAATTCTTTTCTGATACTATCAGGCGCAGAATCGTAAAGCATGGCATAAACATATATTGAATAGTCATCATACATAACTTTTACTTCTGTCTTTTTGGTGGCTGGTGCTCCTTCATCGGGCCTAAGCTGAAGCATATCAGTAGCAACGGGTGCTGCTTTCCATGCTTCATCATCAAGCACACCATCAATATCTGGTCTTTGAGATGTTCGTAGAGTTGTATAAACCCTTTTCTGTGGCTGAGAAAATCCTGTATTTATTAATAAAAGAAATGTACCTGAAACCAACAAAATTGATTTGAAAGTAATTTTTCTCATCAGCAATGCTTTTTTTGATGAGACGACTTGACTAAAGAATTAGTTACAGTTTAGTTTGTAAAAAGTGGATATAACATTTAATATCTCTCGTTTTATTTCGATGAATACACAATGACAGAAAATGCAGTTCCAACTATACTGCCTAATACTCCTGTAAGAAGGCGTTTTTTTCTGAACTGAGCTATGTAACCATTAGTCCATGCTGTGGCGTCAACATTGGGCGGTGGTATTGGTATTTTATCCTGCCCGGGTGGTATCAATGCGGCTATACTGACCAGACCTATGCCGACAACCCCAAGTCCCATACCCGCTATGGTTCCTTCGTTAGTCCAGTTATGCGATCTGGTATAGATTCCCTCAACAATACGACCTGCATTTTTACTGTCGTTTGAACTGAGTTTTTTAGTGTCTGTATTCGTACCCTGGCATTTAGAAAGACCAGAAATATCAATAGCCCGTGAGTCACTTGTGAAAAAGGTTAATCTCTTGCCTTTTCCAGAGACAAGATCTATTTTTGAAATGCCGTGATTATATGTATCGAATAGTACACGGGCAAGTTCCGAAGTGTTTTTTACCCTCACAGATTTGCCATTATTCACCTTGTAAATTGATAATTTGGCAAGGCGTTTTTCAGCCCTGCTTGAGGATACAGTACTAAAAATTGAACCGGCTCCTATTTTAGTAATTTTAACACCTCCCTCTTTTTCCAAAGTGTTTTCGAGCTTTACACCAAACAATTCTTCAATACACTGTACTGAGTCTTTTTTTACAATAATGACTGGCTTTATAGGTTGTTTATTCTCAGCTTTATTGTTTTCAGCATTAAACGTTTCTTTTTCACCATTTTCATAAACAATAGTTTCCACTTCGGCTTTACTAATAGTATATGTAGGACCATTCTGGTTGCTGAATTTTTTATATTTTATTTCGGTTTTGCTTATCTCAATAACTTTTGCTTCTATAATCGAGTTATCGACTTTGTGAATCTTATCTTGGGCATTCACAATAAAAGAACTGCAATAGAAAATGACTAATAAACAAAACGCTTTTCCTGAATTAAAGGGTAATATTCTGAATGTAATATTTTTCATGCTTATGGTATTGGAATTATTCTTTATAAAGTTTTATCGCATTTGTAGCACTTGTATATCCTGTCCTTTGCTGAGCTACTACTACCTCAGTTGCTGTTCCTTCCATATTACTTGTAGTAAATGTGAAATCATACCTTGTTGGACCTTTACCGTCAAGAAACCAGGAGAGGTCATCTCTTAATGTTAGATTTACACCCGAAACGGTTCCAATTAGAGCCGTATTTATTAATGTGACAGGAGGAAAAGTGCAAGTGCCATTTGTGTACTTTGTAATAGTGCCGTTTAGTGCTCCGGTTACATCATTTCCCTTTTGTTTCAGAGTAATTTCATAATCAACAGTTAAATAATGACAAACAGCACTGCCCGGGCCATCTTCCGAACTTGTAATTTTAATATTGGTCCCCTTCCATGTGCCTGTTAAACTTCGCGCTGGAGATAGCAAATGCCCTCCAATTCCTAAATAACCCTTGTCGCATGCTGACATGGTTATAATTATTATAACAAATAATGAAATCAAAATCTTTCTCATGTTTTCCATTTTTAGGTTTAGAATAAAATAAACTTTGCCTTTAAATCTTATAGATTAATATTAATTAATAGGTGGTAAAAACTAAGTTTTATGTCTTTTATTAGAAAATAAAAATATTTAAATTATTATTTTGTAAAATATGGAATAAAATTATATAAATAATTTAATAAATTTAACATAATTATTAAAATATTTTAAAAAATCAAATATATTTATATTTTAATATGTTTAACGGTTATTATATGGTGATAAAGTATTGTAATATTCCTAAAACACTTAGAGCCTGTTATATTATACAAGCCTATTTTTTTTAGTGATGATGAAATAACAGACGTATTCTGAAAAAGAAGAGTGTTATTAATACTGCTTTAAGGATATACTATACAAGTATAATGTGGCCATGGAAAGTGAATTGGGCTGTTAAAGAAATTTTTATTTAAAAAAGTTTATCTCAAACTTTTAAAAAATCTTTTTTGAAAAAGCAGGATAAGGGCAACGCCTATAGTGATTGAAGAATCGGCTATGTTAAATACGGGGCGGAAGAACTGAAAGGCTTCTCCTTTCCAAAATGGAAACCATTGGGGGAAATGACCATCTATAATAGGAAAATAAAGCATATCCACCACTTTGCCGTGCCAAAGAGATGCATAGCCCCCGTCGACTGGTAAAAAATGGGCTATCTGAAACATGCTGTCGCTGAATAAAGTACCGTAAAAGATGCTGTCAATAATATTTCCAAAAGCACCTGCAAGGATAAAAGCTACGCTGATTATTAACCCCTGATGGGCTTTCTTTTTAGAAAGGTGGTAAATATACCAGCCAATAATGATGCAAGCTATAATACGGAATACAGTAAGTAATATCTTTCCCCAGCCACCACCAAATTCCATCCCGAAAGCCATGCCGTAATTTTCGGTAAAGTGAATGATGAACCAGTGCCCCAGCACATTAATTTCTTCACCCAGTTGCATGTGGGTTTTTACCCATATTTTTAAAAATTGGTCAATAAAGAGGACAGAAAAAACGACTATGAATGCCTTTTTCAAATTACAGAGAGTTTTATTTTTTCGGAACTTATTTTGAAGATTGACTAAGCTTGGCTTCTATGCTTAAAGTAGCATGAGGCACACTGCGCAGGCGTTCTTTTGATATTAATTTACCTGTTTGACGGCAAATGCCATAGGTTTTATTTTCGATACGTATCAAAGCATTTTCAAGGTCGCGGATAAATTTAACCTGACGGGCAGCAAGCCTGCTGTTTTCTTCTTTTGAGAGAACCTGCGAGCCTTCTTCCATTACCTTAAAACTACGGGAAGTATCGTTGGTGTCGTTTTCATTGATTGATGTATAGGCTTCTGTCAATAGCTCTAAATCTTTGCGCGCTTTTTCAAGCTTTTGCAATATAATTTCTTTAAATTCTTTTAAATCTTCGTCAGTATATCTTGTCTTTTCTTTGTTTACATTATCTTCCATGTCATTTTATTTTTTTATTCTGTCAATAATTATATTCGTCATTAAATTGTCGAGAACTTCAATATTAATCTTGTCGTCATTTTTAATGGTTTCAACGATTGAAAGTTCTTCGGCAAGAATTTCGGCGCAAATATATGAAATATTATTATTAATTGCATTATTTATTTCATCATGTTGCTCTATTTGTATTTTTATTTTGTCTGTAACCTCGTAACCTTTGTCTTTTCTTATGTTCTGGATACGGTTTATAATTTCTCTTGCAATGCCTTCTTCTTTTAATGAAGGTGTTATCGTTGTATCAAGAGCTACTGTATAACCGTCCATACTTGCCACCAGCCAGCCGGGAACATCTTCTGTGGTTATTATTACATCTGATGAAAGGATTTCTACATTTTCACCTTCACAGATGAGGTTATAAAGCCCTTCTTTTTCTATTTTATTGATGTCGTCGGCACTAAATGAATTAATTGCAGCGGCAATTTGTTTCATTATTTTGCCATACTTAGGGCCAAGTGTTTTAAAATTGGCTTTTATATTTTTTACCATGATGCCTGATGTGTCTGTTAAGTACTCTGCTTCTTTAACATTTACTTCAGACAAAATAAGGTTTTCAACTCTTAGCAGCTGTTCTTTAAATTCAGTATTGAGTACAGGTATAATTATTTTGTTTAATGGCTGCCTTACCCGTATATTATTTTTCTTACGCAGTGATAGCACCATAGATGAAAACTTTTGAGCCATCTGCATGCGTTCTTCTAGCGACTTGTCAATCAGATTTTCGTCAAAATCCGGAAAATCAGCAAGATGCACTGACTCATAAGGTTGTTTCTGGGTAACATCGTTCAAATCCTTATAAAGTTTTTCCATAAAAAATGGAGCAATGGGTGCCGATAAACGAGCTATAGTGTCAAGACAGGTATAAAGTGTCTGGTAAGCGGCAATTTTATCTTCAGAATATTCACCTTTCCAGAAACGGCGGCGACACAATCTGACATACCAGTTGCTCAGAAATTCATCAACAAAATTCTGAATTAGTCTGCCTGCTTTTGTGGGTTCATATTGGGAGTAGGCATAATCAGTTTCTTTTATCAGCGTATTTAATTCGGAAATTATCCAACGGTCTATTTCTGTTCTTTTACTGAGTGGGATATCTGCTTCTTTGTAAGTGAAGCCATCTATATTAGCATAAAGTACAAAAAAAGCGTAGGTGTTATAAAGTGTACCGAAAAATTTTCTTTGTACTTCTATGATTCCATCAGAGTATTGGTCCGTAATTTCACCTGCTTCATTTTTAATTACTGTCCAGTCAAATTTGAGGTTATCCCATGGCTGGGCATTAGTAATCATATACCAACGGGTGGCATCGGGTCCGTATTTTTCAATAGTTAAAAATGGATCTACTGCATTACCCAGACGTTTCGACATTTTATTGCCGTTTTTGTCGAGGACTAGTCCATTAGATACCACATTTTTAAAAGCCACTGAGTCGAACAGCATCACTCCTATTGCATGCAATGTAAAGAACCATCCTCTTGTCTGGTCAACACCTTCAGCTATAAAGTCGGCAGGGAAGAATTTATTGTCATCAACAAGTTCTTTATTTTCAAAGGGATAATGCAGCTGGGCATAAGGCATGGCGCCACTATCGAACCATACATCAATAAGGTCGGGTTCGCGGCGCATCGGTTTACCGGCATCAGTAGCTAGAATAATATCATCAACATAAGGTCTGTGAACGTCTTTTAAAAGAAAATCAGTTACTTTGTAAGCAAGTTTTCTAAGACAAGTTTCTTCCTTCTTGTTGTTAAAACAGGCTATACGAGCATCCAGATCTTCGGCTGCATCTTTTGAAAATACATTATGATACTTTTGAACTATACTTCTTAGATATTCAAAGCTGTAAAGGTCAGCATCAATAGCTTTATAAGCTTCTTTTTTTAGTTCTTCAGTACTGCCTATACATCTAATATTTTCTCTGCTATCGTCAACCCAGATAGGTAGAGGAGTGCCCCAATAGCGGCTGCGGGAGAGGTTCCAGTCCAGAAGATTTTCGAGCCAGTTACCAAAACGACCTGTACCGGTTGATTCGGGTTTCCAGTTGATGGTTTTATTCAGTTCAATCATCCTGTCTTTTAAAGCTGTTGTTTTAATAAACCATGAGTCGAGAGGATAATATAGAACGGGCTTATCGGTGCGCCAGCAATGAGGGTAGGAGTGTTCGTATTTCTCTACTTTAAAAGCTTTGTTTTCTTTTTTTAACTTGATAACAATATCAACATCAACAGAATTGTCGGTTTCAGGGTTATAATTGGAGTCGTATTCTACTTTTACATAGCGGTTTGCAAATTCGCCCATCTCTTCAACAAACTGACCTTTTTTGTTGACGAGAGTTAAGGCCCCAAGGCCATATTGTTTGCCTACCCTGAAATCGTCGGCACCAAAGCTGGGTGCTATATGCACAATACCGGTACCATCTTCTGTGGTAACAAAATCGCCTAATACCACGCGGAAAGGGTCTCCCTCTTCCGGCAAAGCGTATGGCAGAAGTTGCTCATAGCGTATATTTTCAAATTCTTTTCCTTTATAACTGCCTAAAATCTGATAGGGTATATTTTTATCACCTTCTTTATAGTCTTCTATCCTTAGGGCAGCATTCTTCTCGGTAAAATATTTTTCCAGTAGATCTTTGGCAAGGATGGCAGTGATGGGTTTAAAAGTATAAGGATTAAAAGTCTTTACCAAAAGATATTCTATGCTTTTACCCACGGCAAGACCTGTGTTCGATGGCAGTGTCCATGGGGTTGTTGTCCAGGCTAGAAAGTAAACATCAGCATCTGCAGCTTTGAACAAAAACTCGGATTTTTCATTCCTTTTAATTTTAAACTGGGCTACAGCGGAGGTGTCTTTTACAATTTTATAACAACCTGGCTGGTTGAGTTCATGGGTGCTCAAACCTGTACCTGCTGCCGGTGAATAAGGTTGTATAGAATAACCTTTGTAAAGCAGACCTTTCTCGTAAAGTTTTTTAAGCAGGTACCAAAGAGATTCAATATAGTTGTTTTCGAAAGTAATGTAAGGATTGTCCAGGTCAACCCAATAGCCCATCATCTTGGTTATCTCGTCCCACTCATCCTTGAATTTCATCACATCTTTGCGGCATTCATTATTGTAGTCGGCAATAGATATTTTTTTGCCTATGTCTTCTTTTGTTATGCCAAGATTTTTCTCAACGCCTATCTCTACAGGCAAGCCATGTGTATCCCATCCACCTTTGCGCTCAACCAGAAAACCTTTCTGTGTTTTGTATCTGCAAAAAATATCTTTGATAGCTCGCGCTATAACGTGATGTATGCCTGGTTTACCATTGGCAGAAGGAGGTCCTTCGTAGAATACATAAGGAACACGACCTTTGCGCAGGTCTATACTCTTTTGAAAAATAGCGTTTTCTTCCCAATATTTCCTTATTTCTTTACCTGTCTCTGCCAGATTTAACTGCTTGTACTCTTTGTATTTGCGTTCCATTGTGCGATGTAATGTTCTGTTTAAAAAATGCAAAAGTAATAAAAATATTCTGAATATGAAGCGTGGGGTGTGTTAAATGATTTTTGGGGAAGATAGTAGACGGAAGTCAGAAGACGGAAGCTGTAGGTGAAGTAAACATTTTTAGCAACATATTTTCTTTTATTAGCAAATATTTTTATAAGTTTGTGGGAAAGTTAATTATCATTATAAATTTAAAAACCAAAACAAAATGAGAAAACTTATCTTGACTTTTGCTGCTTTAGCAGCTTTTACATTTGCCCAGGCACAATCAATTGAATCGAGCAGCCACAGCACAACCGGTTACATAAAAAGTGATGGTACTATAGAAAATAGCAGCCATTCAACAGCTGGTTACATAAAAAGTGATGGTACTATTGAAAATAGCAGTCACAGCACAATCGGTTATATTAAAAGTGATGGCACTATCGAAAACAGCAGCCACTCAACCGTTGGTTATGTAAAAAGTGATGGTACTGTAGAAAACTCCAGTCATTCAACCATTGGGTATGTAAAAAGTGATGGTACTGTAGAAAATAGCAGTCACAGCACTATTGGCTATGCCAGTGGAGTTAACAGAGAATGGGCTGCAGTTGTTTATTTCTTTTTTAAGTTTAATTAAGAAAAAAACAATATTAATAATAATCAGAACCCGCTTAAATGCTATTTAGGCGGGTTTTTTAGATTAAAATCAACATAGAATATTTTATTATTGTCAGGTTCAGAGAAAAAGTTGAAACTTTGTATACACTATGTTACAGATGTGGTAAAAGTTTCAGTGTGTCAATGGGATAATTTGTCGCAAATAGATTTATTATTAATTTCTGGTGAGGTATTCTATGCAAATGTTTCATACATAAGGGCATAGTTAATTTTGCCATTTTTTCTCTGATGTTAATTCTCATTTTCTTAAAAAAAAATATGTACGTTTGTAATGTGAAATTTGTCAAGTAGCTTTTTACTGAAAAATCAATTTTATGAAATTTGGTGTTGTTATCTTTCCAGGGTCAAACTGCGACCACGACATGATTTATGTGCTTAAAAACATCATGCAGCAGGAGGTTGTTAAGTTATGGCATAAACATACTGATTTGCAATCGTGCGACTTTATCATGTTGCCCGGTGGCTTCTCTTTTGGAGATTATCTAAGGTCTGGAGCTATTGCCCGCTTTTCGCCTATCATGGAAGAAGTTATTAAATTTGCCCATAAGGGTGGCTATGTGATGGGCGTATGCAACGGCTTTCAGATTTTGTGCGAGTCGGGCTTATTACCGGGAGCTTTGTTACACAACAACAACCAGAAGTTTGTATGCAAAAATGTCTTTATTAAAGCTGAAACCAATAACTCTCTCATTACAGCAACTCTCGAAAAAGGAAAACCCTTATCAATACCGGTAGCTCATGGAGAAGGCAGGTATTTTGCCCCTGATAATATAATGGAAGACCTGCTGGCTAATGACAATATACTGTTTAAATATTGCAACGAAAAGGGTGAAGAAACAGAAGATGCAAATCCTAACGGTGCTTTGCTTAATATAGCTGGTATTTGCAATCAGAAAAGAAATGTATTTGGTATGATGCCCCATCCAGAAAGAGCTGCCGATGATGTCCTGAGAAATACTGACGGCAAACTCATTTTCGAATCGGTTTTAAATCAATTTAAATAAAAATGCCTATAAGTTTAGTAACAGGTGGAGCAGGTTTTATTGGAAGTCATCTTACCAATGACCTTATCAATCTTGGTCATCAGGTAGTTGTACTTGACGATTTGAGCGGCGGCTTTGAAGAAAATGTAAATACTAAAGCTGTTTTTTTCAAAGGTTCAGTTACCGATGAGCTCTTACTTGAGAAAATATTTAACACTTATAAATTCGATTATGTGTACCATCTGGCAGCTTATGCAGCCGAAGGGTTGAGCCATTTTATAAAAAGGTTTAATTACACTAATAATCTTATTGGAAGTGTGAATCTTATTAATGAGTCTGTGAAACACAAAATCAAATGTTTTGTGTTTACTTCTTCAATAGCTGTATATGGCTCATGCCCGCCTCCTATGCATGAAGATATGACACCTGTTCCCGAAGACCCTTATGGCATTGCCAAACTGGCCGTTGAACAAGATTTAAGAGTTACCCACGAGATGTTTGGCTTAGACTATATCGTTTTTCGTCCGCACAATGTTTATGGTGAGTATCAGAATCTGGGCGATAAATACCGCAATGTAGTAGGCATTTTTATGAACCAGCTGATGCAGGATATTCCCCTGACTATCTTTGGCGATGGCAATCAAACAAGAGCTTTCAGTTATATTGGCGATGTAACGCCTTATATGGCAAAGAGTGTCACTATTAAAGAGGCATACAATCAGATATTTAATATAGGTGCCGAGAAAGATTATAATGTAAACGAACTGGCAGAGACCGTGATGAAAGTTATGGGCAAGAAAGGGTTGATACGCCATGTGGCATCACGTAATGAAGTTGTAAATGCCTATTCCGATCACAGCAAAGCAACCAGAATTTTAGGGTTCAAACAACACTTTTCTTTGCTTGAAGGACTAACAAAGATGGCTGCATGGGCTAAAACTGCCGGCATCAGAAAAAGTACTAAATTTAAAAATATTGAAATTTCAGAGAAGTTACCACCAATCTGGCTGGAGGATTAAAGAAGTTTGCCTGTTTGCCGGTAGGCAGCTACCGTGTACCCACAAATATTAGTATTTTTGTAGTATGAATAAAGAGAAAAATATAATTGAATTTTTT
>Ga0114951_10001035_pt1 | contig 36279 bp, 19 predicted proteins | sample AM7aDNAmetaG_FD_88677 | JGI IMG/M metagenome (GOLD analysis project Ga0114951, IMG submission 88677) | Freshwater microbial communities from Finland to study Microbial Dark Matter (Phase II) - AM7a DNA metaG | ecosystem: Environmental > Aquatic > Freshwater > Lake | place: Finland: Lake Alinen... | reverse complement strand
CCATGGCAGTGTGTGGAGGATTTCTCAAACTCGACCCTGCACGACCGTCATTACACGCTCGACACAGCTGAAGGTGAAATATCCTTTGGCCCTAACCTGCGCCAACCGGATGGATCGGTTCGCCAGTACGGCCGCGTGCCGGAATCAGTGCGATCGATACGCATCAGCCAGTATCGTTATGGCGGCGGCGTCATTGGCAACGTGCCCTCTGAAAAGATCCAAGTCCTGCGCTCCGCGATTACGTATATCGATCGCGTCAGTAATCTGAACCGGGCGACCGGCGGGCGCGATCAGGAGAGCCTGGCTGAAGCCAAGATGCGGGCGCGGAGAGAGTTGCGCGCGCAGCAACGAGCGGTCACCGCTGAGGATTATGAGAACCTCGGCAAGGCCGCCAGCCGGCGCATCGGTCGCATTAAGAGCAACACCTCTGGCGCTGGAAGCGCCGGGCTCGCGCCGGGGACTGTTGAACTCCTGGTGATACCGGCGGCGTATGACGCGATTGCAGCCGGTGATTTGAGCAAGTTGACGCTTGAACCGTCGCTTCGCACCGAGATCGAAACGCATCTGGATCAATACCGGTTGTTGACAGCGACGCTCAACCTGCGTGAACCGACCTACATCGGCGTGAAAGTGCAGGCGAATATCGTCATTTCCGATTACAGCCGTCCGGAGGTTGTGACGGCTCGCGTTAAGGCGGCGCTTGGAAACTTCATCACACCGCTCGCCTTGAGCCCTGCGGCATCGCAGGGCGTGGCCATCGACGATCCTGCGGCATCGAACGGCAAACAGTCGTCGGAGTGGCAGGGCTGGCTGTTTGGCCGTAATCTGTATGTTTCGGAACTGTACTCGCTGATTGCGCAAGTGCCGGGCGTGAAGCACGTGCGCGATGTATTGATGGGTCAACGAGTGGTGACTCCGTCCAAAGAGGCAGCGACCATCGACGGCAGACCGGCCGATACGACGCCGGTGACTGTCGCAGATGTGCGCATCATCTATGTCCCCGCGGATGGCGTATTGTGCTCGCTGGACCATGAGGTCAATGTCGTAACCCTGTAACGTGACTCATGACAACTCTACAACCGACCCTCCTACAGACAGTGACGCTGCAACGCCGCAAGCGCGATGTGGAATATGTGACGCTGTCACACGTCGCAGATGCTTACCGGCGTTATCCCGGCGAGCCAGTCACCTTCCATACCCGTATTGATGTATTGCTGCCGATTGCGGAGTTTCAACTAGGGCTGGATATCCCGCCAGGGATCGAAGTCGGCGACATTCATGCGCCCGATCAATTGCGGAATCCGGCGCCGGCAGTTGAGCGGATCGGCGACGGTTCACGCATGACGTGGTCTGACTCACAAGGATTTGCCAAAGGGACTCGCCTTGAGTTTGAAGTCCACGCTACCGTGCAACAGGACGCCGTGTTCGGCGAACTGGAGAGCTTGCTCACCTGTGATGCGGATGTGCGCCTCACGGGTGGGGATGGCGCCGTTTCAGATACGAGCACCGGCCTGAATATCGCGGTGGCGCCAAAAGGCCGCTACCTTAAATATCTGCCCAGCATCTACCGCGAAGATGACTTTATGGGCCGGTTTCTGATGATGTTTGAGAGTTTCTGGACGCCCATCGAAAGCCAGATCACCCAGATTCCATACTATTTTGACCCGAAGTTGATCCCGGCGTCGCTCTTGCCATGGCTGGCCTCGTGGGCCGATCTGGTGCTTGATGATCGCTGGACGCCGGAAAAACAGCGCAGACTGCTCGGATCGATTGTGTCGCTCTATCGAAAACGTGGAACGCGGATCGGCCTGGAAAAGATACTCGAGATATACACCGAAAGCCAACCGCAGATCATGGAGCATCGCGCGAACAACCTGATCCTTGGCGCTTCAGCGCGACTAGGTCCGAGTGTTGCATTGGGTCATGGCAATGTGCCGCATACGTTTACCGTGACCTTGCGTTTGCCGCCGGTCAAGTCAGCAGACGGCGCGCTCTTGAGCGATGGCGACCGTGAAAGACTGGAAGCGGAACGACGCCGTGTCATTGAATCAATCATCGAGTCAGAAAAACCAGCGCATACGCGCTATACGCTCGTAATCAAGCAGTTGGAAAACTAAGTAAACAAATAGCGCCCGCGTGACAGACAACAGGCGCTCTTCTTTCTTCACAAAAACAGGAGATAACTGTGATCGATAAAGACTTGCTACAGGCGTATCCTCTCAAGCGGCTCAAACCAATCGATGGACTATCGGTCACGGCCGATGTATGGGACGAAGCGCATGAATATCACCGTCAGAGGCAGCGCTACCATGCGTTGATTGCGCATGGCGTTGGGATCGTGGCAGGGCTTGAGGTGATTGCAAGCGACCCAGCGGACTCGCAGGTGTACATCCTGCCGGGGATGGCAATCAGCCCTACTGGGGATGAAATCGTTTTGACTCAGGCCGTTTCCTATGACCTTGGCAAGGCGCAGGGGATGTTGTATCTGATGCTGACCTATGGTGAAAGCAAACCCAGCCCCGACCAGGGCAGCAGTGATAGCGCGCGCCTGTATGTCTATTCGGGATTTGAAGTCGAAGCCAGGCCCGAATTGCCTGCCGGCTCGACCATCGAGATCGCGCGGATCAAACGGGTGAATAAAGACTCGCCGATCACCGATGCATCCGATCCGATGCATCCGGGCAATAACCAGATCGACCAGCGTTTTCGCAGCCTTGCTGGCGCTTCTAAAGCAGTCAAGCATGGCATTGGCGTGTGCTATATGCCGGGCGTCACCGATAAGGGCCATGGCAAGGGCTTTGATCACGTCATCAAGGCTGCCGGCGCCTCCGGCGCCGTAGAGGCGTTTGTGGATGACGATATCGCGCTGGCAGCAGGCATCGATCAGTACGCCCTGGTGCATCTGGTGGGGCAGGGCAAGTTCCAGATTGCCCCAAACGACATGAACGTGATCTATGGGTATCTCCAGTCCGGCGGCACCCTTTTTATCGAGAGCGCGCGCGGCAGCACTGCCAGCGGCGAACCGGCTGCGGATGCGGTGTTTCTCGATATGCTGAGTTCGTTCGGCTTGCAATTGCAGGATATTACCCCTGGTCACGAACTGTTGCAGAGGCCGAATTTGTTTGGCGCGATTCCGGCTGGATTTGAATCCCAGGGGAAACCCAGATTGCAGGATGGCGGAGGCGTGATCTTCAGCACTTATGACTTCGGAAGCCTGTGGCAGGGCTTGCGCCGTGGCGCGCCGGCCGCGCGTGAAGACATTCGCTCTGCGCACGAGTTTGGCGCCAATATCGTGGCGTACGCGATTTCTCGTCGGACAGCGGCGCAAAAGACCAAATAATGGCAACGCAAGCCGTAACGCAATCGAGTTACGATCAGGTTCCGTATCCAAGCCTGCCCATTCGCAGCACGCACCCGGATCACATCGCGTCTATTGCGGCGATGTTTGGCATGGCGCCCGCGTCGCCGGATGCCTGCCGGGTGCTGGAGATTGGGTGTGCTGATGGCGCCAACCTGATCCCAATGGCCGCGTCGCTTCCCAACAGCCAGTTTATCGGGGTTGATCTTTCGGCTGCGCAAGTGGCGCTGGGTCAGAGGGTCATTGACCAGTTAAGCCTGAAAAATGTGACGCTGAGGCAACTCAATGTCATGGACTTCGGCGCGGAGTATGGCGTCTTTGATTACATCATTGTGTACGGTGTGTATTCATGGGCGCCGCATGAAGTGCAGGACAAGATCCTCGATATTTGCAGCCAGCAACTAGCGCCGAATGGCGTTGCCTTTATCAGCTACAACACCTATCCCGGCTGGCATATGCGCGGCGCCGTGCGCAATATGCTGTGGTACCACACCCGCCAGTTTGAGGATGTTCAGACCCGCATCACACAGGCGCGCGCCCTGCTGCATTTCCTTGCTGAAGCGGCGCCGAAGATCGGGAAGGATGCTGATCAGCAGGCGTACAGCATAGCTCTCGACTCCGAAGAGAAACGCATTGCGAAGCAATCTGATTCGTATATGCTGCACGAACATCTCGAGGAATATAACGAGCCGCTCTACTTCTACCAGTTTGCCGAACGCATCGAGAAACACGATTTGCAATATGTGGCTGAGGTTGAGATTTCATCGATGACGCCGGATGTTTTGCCGAAGGATGTTGCACAGACCATCGGACGGCTCGGGTCTTCAGTGGTCGCCACTGAACAGTATCTTGACTTCGTGCGGAACCGCATGTTTCGCCAATCGCTATTGTGTCACAAAGGCATAGCGCTCGAACGCACATGGGGCATCGACCTGTTACACAAGATGCACATTGCATCGCCTTTGAAGCCATTGTCTGAAAAACCAAGCATTTTGTCGCCGTTAAATGAACGTTTTCGCGGGCCAACAGGCACAGTTGTATCGAGTTCAAACCCCCTGAATAAGGCTGCAATAATTTATCTTAGCAAAATTTGGCCAAATGCGGTAAAATTCGATCAGTTGCTCAGGGAAGCGCGAGACCGATCTCAGTCGGTTGCGTCCGTCGAAGCGGATGCACAGATGTTAGGAGACACTCTGCTCAAATCCCTGGTAGTTGACCTCATCGAACTCCATCTTTATCAACCAAGGTTTGTCATTGAAATCAGTGAGCGTCCACTTGCAAGCGTGATTGCGCGCTGGCAGGCAACGTATGAAGAGCGCGTAACCAACCAGCGCCATGAAGCGATCGAGGTTGATGGTTTGATGCGGGCTGTCCTCAATTATCTGGATGGTCAGCATGACAGGGCGGAGATCGTTCGATTACTTGCTGATATTCTCACTCAGGAGCTTGAGCCAGAGAGCAAGGATGGCAAGACGCTAGAACAGGTATTGGAAGCCGAATTGCATGATATCGCGCGAGCGGCATTGCTTGTCGCTTGAGCGCGCAAAGCGCGCAATCGGTTATTTAAAACGGGAGTGCGACTGTGCAGAACATCAGAGTCGAAGTCACGGATAGAGATGGTTGGCGTAAAGAATTTGTGTTGCAGAAGGTCATCAATCATGTCGGGGTTGATGCCCGCAATGACATCGTGCTCGAAAGCGCGCATGGCGGAGGCGTTGCCCCACGGCATCTTCAGATCATCGCAAGCGGTGATACCTGCCGCGTGGTGAATGTCGGCAACATGGACATTACGATTGCCACGGGTTTTGACCCTGCGACGACAGCGCCCACGCAGGTCAGACCATTGCCGCAGTTGTCCTCAACCGATGTCATGTATGGCGCCTGGATCAAGCTGGGTGATTTTACGGTGCGGATGCGCCTTGTTGACCAGATAGGATATACAGCGCCGGCAGTGCCGATGCAAGCCACCGAGCAAGCCGCTGGCGCGGTGGCAGCCGGGGGCGTGTCGACGCCGCCTGCCACCCCGCCCACTACATACAGCCCGGTCACTCAAACGGCGCCAACGCCGCCTGTTGCGCCGACATCCCAGGCTGTCACTGGCGCACCGGCGGGCGCTTCAACAGCCGGGCCGGATGTGCCAATCGGCGACTCGATCGGGCTGCGCTTAAAGCTGGATCAAACTCAACTCGGGCTCGATACGCCGATCGAAGGCTCTGTGGTCGTGCGCAACGCGGGCACGCGTCCGGGCGCACAATTCAAGCTGGAAGTCATCGGCCTCGCCCCGGAATGCTACGAGATCGGCACAGGGCCAATCCTGTTCCCGAATGCGGAAAGAGAAGTAGCTTTCCGTTTTACGCACTCAAAGAAGATGACCCCCAAAGCTGGTGATTTGAGGGTGGTTATCCGCGCGACATCCCCCGACGCCTATCCGGGTCAGGTGGCTGTCGCGGTTGCGACGATTCAAGTGACCCCGTTTTTTATTCATGATCTCAAGCTGACTGCAACTGACTGATGTGATATGAGTTTATTAACTACCATTGTCCTGTTAGTTGTCCTTGCCGTCATTGTTGTTGTGGCAGTCATCCTGATCCTGTCGCTGACCAGAATGCAACAGCGCAAACTGGTTAAGACGTTTAATGTTGATGTGGCAAATCGCGGCAATGCGCGCAGCCGCTATGAGTTATGGGCTGATGATGCCAGCCATGAACTGGCGTTCGAGTTTATGTTGAACGGCGCCAGACTGGGGCAGGCACAGTCTGCGACCACGGGCGCGCCGGTCGGCCAGAACCTGCTTTCCGGAAAGGCAGGCGCGAAACAACCTCCTGTGCGCGCTGGCCAGAACCTCAAGGCGTCTGCGCAGAACGCAGGTGAGAAGGTGAGTGGGTTCAACGAAACTGTTGGCGGCATCCTGGACACGCTGGGACACATACTGCCAGGGGGCGCTGGATCTGGATTACTCTCCTTGAGCTACAGGATGCGCTCAGGTCAGGCGGCGGTCGATCGGACGCAACGCGTTTCCGCACAAGCGAAAGCCATGGTCGCAGGACGACAGGCCGCTTCACCCATGGGCGGTGATAGCGATTACGGTGGGCCGAGTGACTCCAACCCGATGGCCGCTTCGGATAACGCAACAGGAACGCCATCCACATCCGCAGCCATCACCCACCCGCAAACGGCGTTTGTCGAGCCAGGCAAGCAATTGCAGCTTAGCCTGGTTATACGTCCAGTCGCGCGGTTGAAGGTGGAACGGGTTGCGTTCAAGGTCTACTCCAAATCGCTTGAAGCACAGGATACTGAGGCGATAGCGCAGGAAGGCGCGGCGCTTTTCAAGGGCATGACAGGCATCATGTTCTATCTCCCCCAGATCGTTGTGGGCGCTGTTGCGCTCGTGCTGGTAATTGTCTTGCTGGCCGTCGTTGCGCGCGCGTAAGCCTCAGTTGAGGGAATCATCATGGCTAAAGTCGACCAACTAGAAATCATCATGCCCGATGGGCAGGTCTATTTCCTTGACCTGGATCCGAGCCGGGGCATTACCAATATCGGCCGGCACCCCGAAAACGACGTCGTGATTGATAGCCCGAACGTCGCCGAGTTTCAGGCGGTCCTGGATCATCGCCAAAGGCCCTTCGCCCTGGTGCTGCTCACTGACGAAGGCGATGTGAGTTTCGACGGCGCGCGGTTGACGGCGAATATGCGCACGCCGGTGCAGAACTGGGATACGATCCAGATTGCCGGTGTGTCTGTTGTTGTTATCGAGGGCGATGGGGCAGCAGGCGCCGGGACAGCGACTGACGGTGCCGGAGCAGCGGGCGCCGCTGCGGCTGCGGCAAAGGCGGCAGACGCGGCCGGCGCTAAGGGTAAACCCGCCACGAAGAAAGCCACGCGCGCGCCGGAGCCGGTGTATCAGATCATGGGCGCGCCGCCGCCGGATATGTCTGACGACATTATCTCGCTTGAGCTGCCCGAACGCGCCTTTACTGTCGATGTGTCGCAGACCGGGGTCTGGCGTTTGACTATTATTAACGGCGGCCCGTTAGTGGCCGAATTTGCCGTGTCCATCACCGGCATTGAAGACCCGTGGCTGCAATTGCTGCCGCCCAAGGTGAACCTGAACGAAGGGCAGCGCACGACCATTACGATTACGATCACCCCCCCACGGTCGCCATCCAGTCGCGCCGGAAATCACCACTTTGCGATCGTCGTGACGTCGCCCGATTACCCTGGGCACAAGGCTCAACTGGGCGCCACACTCACCATTAAACCCTACTATGAATATGGGGTGGGTGAGTTGTCGCCGCGCCAGCAGAATGTGGGTTATTTCAAACGCTCCAGCGAAGCGGTTCTGACGATTGCCAACAAGGGCAACAGCGTTGTCCCTTACGAGGTTGTGGCCGAGGATGAACAGAAGGCGTGCACCTTCGAGTTTATGGTCCCCGGCGAAACGGTTGGACTGGCAAAGCAGGCCGAAGTGCGCATCGAGCCTGACCAGGTGCTGATGCTGCCGGTCAAGGTGACGCCCTTGAAGCGGCAGTTTGTCGGCGCGCGTAAACGCAATTTCACGCTGACAGTGACGACGACGCCAATGGAAGGCGAACAGTCGCCGCGCTCGGTCCTGGGTCAATTGGACGCGGCGCCGCTCATTGGCCCGCTGGTGATCATGCTGATCATTGCGTTTTTCTTGATCATGTCCGCCTTGATCTTCCGCCCGTGGATCAAAAATTTCCAGGTGACGACTGGCGCAGGGCAGCCGGCGCAGGGCGCGTTTAACCAGCCCGGACAAACCACATTGGTGATTGGCGCCGGAAAAGGGCTGAACCAGCCAGGGCTGAATCAGCCCAGTTATGTGTTGCTAAACGCTGAGGGCGATAGCGCCAAAATCCAGGCGGGCGAAACAGTCCGGCTGACGTGGGATGCATCGCCATTTGCAAACCTGCGCATCGACCCTGACCTGGGCGTCATCAACAATGGTCAGACTTCCATGGTGGTCAGCCCGGCGCTCAGCACGAAGTACTCGTTAGTCGCAGAAAACCTGCTGACGAAGATCAGCGATGTCTGGTTTAAGGATCACAAGGACATCTCGATTGAAGTTGTCCCGGTGCTGCCCAAGATCATCCTGTTTGACTCAGACAAGAAGGAGATGGTCACAGGAAGCAGTGCAACAGTATCATGGCAGGTGGCTGACACAACCAAGCTCGAACTCTATATCAATAATTCGCCCGAAACGCTTGATTCAACGCAATACACAGGCCGCCGCAGCATTAAACTGGATCAGGATACGACGTTTACGCTCAAGGCCTATAACCGCTACAACGAAGGCCAACCGGTACAACTGAGTTTCACGATAAAGACGAATCCGCCGACGCCAACGCCAATCCCGACGCCGGGCATCGTGAAATTCGATATCAACCCGAAAGTTATCACAGCGGGTCAGTCGATCAAGATCGAATGGGATGTGCTGGGTGTGAACGAAGTGCAAATCTCGAACATACCGGGCTCAACCACTTTCCCATCTCAGGGAAGCACAGACCTGACGCCGCAGCAGACGACGGTTTACGTCTTGTCTGCCGGAACAGGGAGCGCCAAGGTGACGCGCCAATGGCAGGTGGTTGTCAACCCGGCGCCTCCGACGCCGACCTCGACGCCAGAACCCAAGGCGCCCGTGATCGAGTTCTTTACCGTAACACCGAACCAGGTGGTGAAGGGTAACCCTGAAGCCAACGCTATCAACCTGACGTGGTCGGTGTTGTCCGGCACGACGAATATCCAAATCAGCGGCCCGTCGCTGGCGAGCCCGCTGCAGAACCTGTCGAGCCGAGGCAGTATTACAGTTGCGGCTTCATCCACGACGCTGTTCATCCTGACGGCATTCAATGGCGCGCTAACGACAAGCTCACAAGGCAGCATTACGGTTATCGATCCGACGCCGACGCCGCTGCCGCCGCCCACGGGAACGCCTGTGCCAACGGCGACGCCGCGACCGACGCCGTTTCCGCCGTCTATTATTAACACGTTCAAAATGAAAGCGGATCCAGCTGATGGTGGTGCAAAGGTTGATCAGGTTGAATCATCCAGTGCGTCACCAGGAACGACGGTATACAGTGTGAAATGGGGATCACGTGTTGTGCTTGAATGGACGACGTCTGGCGCACAATCTGTGAATCTGGTGAACTTTGGATCTCAGCCATTAAGCGGTACGACAGGCTCGCCATCTTCGATTGTGATCCAGGCTCCGAGAAATTTCCAACTTCAAGCGATAAACCCTGGTGGAACGACCGATGCGTTTATACAAGTCAATCTGGCGCCTGTTCCTGTTCCACCTTCACCAGACATAGTAAATGCTGTTGATCAAACTGCCACATCAGTAAACATTACCTGGAATTACGATAACCTTAATGTCCAAAAATATGATGTTATTGGATTTAGAGTTTATAAGGCGGCAAATGGTTCTACGTCGTATCAATTGGCAAACAATAACGGATTGATCACAAATACTGCGAGGAGTTGGGTCGATTCAAACGCCCCTATTACCTGCCAGCAGTATAAGGTGGTCGCCGTGAATCTTGACAGTACTGGAAATCCACAAGAGTCAGGGTCAGGAAGTAATATAGGAGGTTCGCAATGCCCAGCCACCCCTGTTCCTGCCGCGTATAACCTTCCTGACTACTCCAATGTGAGTGCAGGCACTATGTGGACGAGTAGCACATCGCTGGATGTGTTGCTGCCCCAGGACGAGACTGTCGCAAGTAGCTTTACTAACAGACTGCGCGGCATGGCGCGCGTCCCACAGTATCGATGAATTAGTTAATGGCAATACGCATGAACAAACACTCTCTCGGATGGATTGGTGGGACGCGGCGAGTGCGCATGGCTTCGCTGCTGGCGGTAACCGCGTTGCTGGCAGCCGTTTTATCGCCATTGACGGGCGCGCAGTCGGCAGTCATTGGCCCTCAGTCGGCGACGCCTTCAGCGCCGTTGGTTCCATTGGTTGTCGCGCCGTCTGCACCGATTGCGCCAGAGGCAAACGGGCTCACCATCAGCAGCATTGCCGAAACCACATCGGGTGACAACTCCGTCGTGATCAATGGCGAAGCGATCACGTATACGTTTGCCATCACGAACACCGGAATTGCAGCCGGGGCGACAAACATCAAGGTGTTTGACTCGATGCCGCCGGATACGTTCGACCAGATTACCTGTCTGGGCGCCATCCCGTGCAACCGGCAGATTGTGACACTTTTCATCAATAACCCATTAGGCGGGTTCATCGAAGTGACCAAGACCAGCTTGTTGACGTGGACTGTGGCGTCGCTGGCGCTCAACACCACGGCGGCGGTCAGCTTCAGGGCGCGCGTGGTGGGAAAGTCAGACGGCACAGTGTTTTACAACAATGTGTTTGTTTCATTTGACCAGGGCAGTCCTTTCCAGGGACAAATTATCACAACCACCGTGCGGCAGAAAATGCCCGACACTGGAGGCAGCAGCCTGCCCACTGCGGCGACCTGGTTCTCATCCGACTCTGGTGGCACACTCGCTCAGGCGTGGGGAGACTTTGACCGGGATGGCGTGATGGATCTGGCGCTGGCATCCTCCGTCGGCACAACGATCTACCGCAATGACAAGGGCAACCTGAAAGTTGCAATGACCAATCTGACGCAATCCTATGGCGTCGCCTGGGCAGATGTAGACGGCGATGGGCTGCTCGAGTTGATTGCCGTCGGCGACAGCACCGATAAAACTGCGCTTTCGACCGGCGTGAACTATGTGTATCACTATGTGCCAGCAACGGGCAAGTTTACGTTGTTCAGCACTTTTCAGTCGCCCATACAGTTTGCGCGCATCGCGGCAGCGGACCTCAGCGGAACAGGCAAGGTTGACCTGGTCGCCAGCTCGAATGCGATAAACATTCAGAATCTACCTGGAAAGTGCGCCGTCTATGTCTATCACAACGATGGCAGCGGGAAGTTCAGCGATAGCTCGGCCTGGCAGTGTTTCAGCCAGGTCGCAACCGCTGCGATTGGCCTGGGCGACTTCCGCAATGTGGGCAAACCCGATCTGGTGCTCGGACAGTTCCCGAATGGTATGGTGTATCTGACGAACACCAGTTACTTAACCGCGCCAGCAACACCAATCACCAGCAGCGTCATCATCTCGTTTGGTGTGCCTATCCCGATTGACCCTGCAATCACGTTCCTGCCTTATGGCTTCAGCGTCGGAGATATGGATGGTGATGGTTATCTCGATCTGGCCGCCGCATACCCTCTGCAACGCGAGGCGCGCGTCTATCGCAACCTGGCCGGCAATGGATTTGCGCTCGCAGGAACCATACGAACCAATGTGTTCTGGACGCCTCTGTCGCTCGACTGGGGCGATTTCAGCGGCGACGGTAAACCGGATCTGCTTGTTGGCGACTTGCCGCCGAAGATATATCACTATGACTTATCGTCGAACCGCTTTGTGTTGCAGGGTGAACTTGCGCCTGGTTCTGTGACTGGTCAGGTGTGGGATATCAAAGGTGTGCAGGCGCGTCCTTACCAGGATATTGCAGTTGCGTTGACCGACCGGGATCAAGCCAGCATGATCTTTGACGGCGCCGTGCCGCACCTGGCGCGCACGCTGACAAAGGTCGATCCGAAAGGCAATCCCCAGTTTGCCGGCAGTGTGGCGCTGGGCGACACGACGGGATCCGGGATGCTCGATATTCTCTATGGCTCGGCAGGCGGCAACATTGGCAGCCGGCTCTACTTTAACAACGGCGATGGCTTCCCCAGCTTCAGCACGCCAAATCCAAGCGCCGTGCTCGGCCCTGAGCATGTGGCGGTGGCCGACATCAAAGGCAACCACAAGTTGCAACTAGCGATTGGGAGCGCCGTCGACGTGCGCATTTATAACGTCTTCGACGGCAGCCTGCAGCCGCAGATTATCAGCATCCCTGACGGCGGCCCCTACACAGTCGCGTGGGGCGATATCAACGGAGATGGTTTGCTCGATTTGCTGGTGGGCAGCAGCGCGCACGTGTATGTCTATCTCAACGTTTCTGGCGCGATATCGAGCACGCCGGTATGGATATCGGCCGAAACATGCAAGGCCACCAGTGTGGCCTGGGCGGACTACGACCGCAGTAACTGGTTGAGTTTTGCCGTGGGTTGTGATGGCACTCCGGCGCGGGTATACCACAACACCACGCGGAATGCGTTTACACTCGCTTGGTCTTCTTTAACCCTATCGCACACAACCGGCATTGCGTGGGCTGACTATGATGCCTCAGGGTATCAGAGCCTGGCTTTGGCAAACAAAGGCGACCACACGGTCATTTATGAGAACAATTCGGGAACCTTGAGCGTCACACCGGTGTGGAGTTCCCCCACGATGAGCCAGACGACCAGTATCGCCTGGGGCGATTGGAACAACGACGGGTATCCCGAACTGGCGCTTGGAAACCAGAACGAACCTGTGCAGGTGTTTGCAAACCTGGCCAGCAAACCGGGCCAGCCGCGCCTGGCCTATATCTGGTCGTCCAGAGAAATAAGCAATGTGACCGGCGTCGCCTGGGGCGATGTCACCAACAATGGTTATCAAGATCTAGTGGTCAGCAGCGCGGATGTGGGCGGCAACGGCATTTATAAGAATGGCAGCGCACTGCCAACGCAATTCAGCACAATCTATACACCGACGCTCCCGCTTCCCATTGAGCCTCTTTATGTGACGCTTAAGCGCCCCGGTAATACACAGGGCGCGTTCGGGTATTCGTCCGCTGAATTGCTGGGTGGCCCCCAGTCGCCGAAAGTCGCGGTTCAGTATGCAGTGTATGGCCCCGATAGCACGCGCAATGGGCAGAACGATTTCGCGGCGACGACACCGATTTCAAAGCTGGCCTTCGAATACACACTCGACGGCGGTGCGAATTGGCTGAGCGCGACACCAGATATCAGTTCGCCACTCCCAATCACGCGTGCGTCGCGGCTGGGAACGGTATCGACTTTCATCTGGAAGCCGGTTGTCGATAAGGCGATCAGCGATAACGCTCAGTTCCGCGTGACTGTCGTTAAACCTGACCCGGCGGGCACAGTGCGCCAGTCGGCTGGCAGCGCGATTAGCCCGCCGTTCCGGGTGCGCGCGACGACATGCGAGTGGCCAGCCTCACCGCTGTTTAATTACACACCAGCGCAGCCAACAAATAACCAGAATGTCTCATTCTTCGCTTCGATCGGAAATGGCAGTGGGACGATCACACTCACCTGGAACTTTGGTGATGGGTCTGCGCCAGTATTTGGTCAGAGCATAGTGCACTCGTTCACAACCGTGATTACGTCAGCATTCAATGTCAAGTTGACGGTCACTGGGCAGCCCTGTCCAATTACGCGCCCTGTCTTTACGACCACGCAGGTGCTGATCGGCAATCCGGTGCCGCCAAAGCATCGTTTGTTCCTGCCAATCGCGCAATCTCAGACAGTTGTATTGCTTGCCGCAGCGACTGCGGCGTCTGCGAGCGAACAGCCGGCCGCGCCTCAACAGGTCAATGACCTTACCGGTGAGGTTTTGGCTGATCAGAACGTAACGCATTTGGCGTGGACTACAGCCCTGGGCGCAGTAACTGGCTACAAGGTCTATCGAGGCGCCCCCGGGATTGCTGGCCCATTCGAACTGATTGCCCAATTGCCCCCGGATGCAGTCACCTACGACGACGCGACCGCGACGTGTGGACGCACTTACTATGTCACGGCGATAAATGGGCCGGATATCGAATCTGCTCCCAGCACGTCAAGTTTTTACAGCACGCCCTGTGCCGGACAGGGCGGCCAGAACCACTAGTTCAATCGATTGTCTGAAAAATGACTAACATGACTCACACCCTACGGCAGACTTCCTTCAGGCGCGTTATGCTCAGTAGCGCTCTGGCTGTCGCAACCCTTTTCTCAGTGGTTCAGCCGGCGATTGGCGCGTCCCTGGCTGCCCCGGCGGACGTCTACACCGCCAGCCCATTGTCCGCGCCGGCTTTCATCCCTATGCAACGTTCTGCGCCGCTCAAGGCGGTTGTAGAGACACAGACCGCAGCGCCGCGGGATAGTGCTGCGCAGCCGTCGGTTGTGGATCATCCAGTCAATGTGAGTAAAAAGGCTCCATTCCGCTTATTGCCGGCAATCAGCGCGAGTGCGCCGCTGTCGACGACATGCAGCACGATACAAATCCCTGGCGGCAACCAAACCCTGGGCCAACCCGCGATCAGCGGCAATGGTCAACAGGTTGGATTCTGGTCGATTGGCTCGATCGCGACCAATGGCACTGGGATTAATCCGGATGGCAATGTCGAAGTGTATGTGGCAGACACCACGAACGGGATCGGCAATGTGCAGGTTACACAGGTGACCAGTTCAACCGGCAGCATCCTGGGTGGTTTCAACCTGTTCCCGAGCCTGAGCGGCGACGGGATGCGCGTGGCGTTTGCCTCGGATCGCAACTTCACCGGCGGCAACGCGGATGGCAACTTTGAAATCTTCGTCGCCGATGCCTCAGCGAGCGGTGTGCCGACAGTGACCCAGGTGACGACGACGAGTGTCGGCGTGAATACCACGCCTGCATTGAGCGCCGACGGCAACCACGTGGCTTTTGCCTCCAACAACGAACTGATCCCCACGGGAAATCCAGACAATAGCACGGAAATTTACGTGGCGACGCTTAGCGGCACTGGCGTCCTGAGTTACACACAACTGACTCATTCCGGCATCGATATCGTTAACGATGAGCCGGCGATCAACCAGGATGGAACGGCGATTGCGTATATCGCCAGAACAGTTGAAACCGCGACTGTTTTCCTGATGAACACAACCCTGATCACGCCGACGGCCATTGGCACGAGCAGCCTGGCAGTCGATAACCATCCGTCGATCAGTCAGGATGGAGACAGCGTTGTATTTGTGTCGGACTACGATCTTGATCATGGCAAGAACCTCAGCGGCGCAGCGCAGGTATTCCTGTATGTTGCTGGCCTGGGACTGACTCAGGTTACGACGAATGGGGCGAATAACAACCTTTGCGCATACCCCTCCATCAGCGGCAATGGATTGCGCGTCGCCTGCGTGAATCAGAATAATAAGATCCTCCTTTACAACATCCGCACAGGGAGCAATCAGCAGCTCTCATATGCGGGCGCGAAATACTCTGACCCGCATATCAACACTGATGGGCAGAACATCTCCTATATTCAGGATGGCAACCTGTATGTGACAAATTGTCCGGTGGCGGATCTCGCCATCAGCAAATCCGTTGATCCAGGCACGTCCACAGAAACCGGCCGTGTTGCCTATACCCTCATCGTGACCAACAACGGGCCGGGTGTGGCTAACAATGTCACCGTTTCAGACGCGTTACCGCTTGGTATTGCATTACCGTCGCAGCTTGTTCCAAATCAGACTGACCAGTTCAAGGGTGACTTTGATGCAGGGCTCTACTATCAGACTGAATTCAGCACAGGACTCAGGCTGAAAGATAACCAAAACTATTGGGAACTACCCAATAACGGTGCACATACATGGACAGACATGTTTAGCACCACCGTTTTGCTGCATTTGAATAGGTTGACTGGAACTAGTGCTACAGATGACTCTGGTAACAACTCTATCAGTGTGAAATGTGTCACTGGTGTCGGGTGCCCCACTATTGTCCCCGGCAAGCTGATCAGTGGCGCGGAGTTCGCCACTGGGAATCAGGGGCTGGAAATAACAGACAGTCAAAAACTAAACTTCGGGAATGGCCAGGATTTCACAATCATTCTGTGGGTGCGTCCAACACCTAATCAGCCATCCAATAGCTATGGTCACTCGTCGATACTGGAAAAATTCATGGGTAATCAACCAGGAAATACTGGATACCCATTTGCAATTCAGATCTACAACCAGGGCAACACCACCTACAATGGGAAAATCTGGGCTGGGCGCAATGATGGGCTCTTTAGTCCGGCAATTTTCTCAACTAGCCGGGTAGACGACGGAAAGTATCATCAGATTGTGTTCAAGCGCGATCGCGCGCCGGGCAACCCTGCCTACAGTGCGATCTACCTGTATGTCGATGGGCAATTACAGGGATATCAATATGACTATACCGGCTTCTATCCCCTATCGTTCTGTCAGGCTTACTATAACATTCCGTGTGATACGCAAAATCCATCAGATATTCATATTGGGCATTCCTCCTCAATCGTTAATCAGAATATCAATACGTCCTATATGGGTGATATTGACGAAGTCGCCATTTTGAGTCGCGCCCTGGCTGAACCGCAAATCATTGACATTTATAATAAACAGTCAGCAGTCTTGCGATACAGCGGTTACTTCACCTCCCGCATCATCGATGCAGGGCGCGCGGTCGATTGGAACCGCTTGACCTGGACACTGGCAAATCCGACGCGAGCCGCCTCCGGACCATTACCGGACAATGGTGGATCAGACGCTGGATATCCACTCCCCGGAACCACCTCGATGTCCGGGAATATTCTGCTCATGCATTTTGACGAACCCGTCAACAGCACAAGTTGGGTCGATTCTTCGCCAAAACACATCGCGAACATATTTAGCAGTATTAATCGCGCGCCAATCATGGGAGGCACAGGGATTTTTAATGGCTCCGCATCGTACAGTCAACCGAATTCCTATATTGAAATCCCGGATGGTGGGGCTCTGAATGTTGTAGATTCCGTCTCAGTCGAAGCATGGATTAATCCGACCAATAGCAGCCCTTATCAAATGATCATGGGCAAATGGACTCTCTGTTGCGTGGCTCCTGCGCCTGCAGGATACATGCTTGCGATCAAATCCGGGCAACTGCTGGGGCAAGTCGCCGATACAAATAATCAAACATTTAGCCTGCAGGGCGGCGCAATTAGCAACAACTCGTGGACGCATGTGGCGATGACGTGGAAGAGCGGCGGAAACCAGGTTCTGTATATCAATGGAACGCCTGTTATGACCCGCACTGCAAGCCCACTACCGGTACAATCGACCTCCGTTGATGGTTTTATCGGCTTGGAGGCTTATCAAGGCAATACATTCACCGGAAGTATGGATGAAGTGGCCGTGTTCCAGCGTGAACTGAGCGGCGGAGAGATCCAGGAACACTATCTGCGCGCCCCGGCGAATGCCAGCAGTGTGAAATTCCAGGTGCGAACATGCCCGGCGAGTTGCAGCACCGAACCATTTATCGGCCCCAATGGGTTGTCGTCGAGTTATTTCGTTATTACGCCCGGCCTCATTGCTACCGGCTTTACCGCCACACTTGGGGTTGCGCCAAACCAGTTCTTCCAATATCAAGCAAACTTCAACACGGATGACTATACGATTGAGTCTCAAAAAGTTGTCACCGTGGACATTGGCCCATCGCATGGCGCTGCAAATACGTCGCAAGGCGACTGTAATACCGTCAACCCTGTGGTTTGCACACTCGGCGTCCTGAGTGCTGGCGCGACCGCGACCGTGACTATTGGCGCAGAGGTGGGTGCTGGTGTTGCTGGCGATGTCGCAAATCAGGCGAACACTTATAGCGATGCCGATGACATCAACCCGACAAACAACGTCGCAACCGCCACCGTGTATATCACGAGTAACGTCAGGCTGTCATTTGCCAAACTCGTCACACCCCAGGTTGTGAGCAATCTGCAGCAACCCATTACCTTCACGCTTGTGGTGACGAATGACGGCACCTCCACCGCGAATAGCGTGACATTTAGCGACACATTGCCTGCCGACTTCACTCTGCAGAGGACGGATACGTCGAACGCGCCGGGCGCCATCTGCAACCAGATCGATGGCGGCGTTGTGTTGTTCTGCACAATGCAGACATTGTCGGGAAAGACAAAGGCTGCAATTCAGTTCAGCGGCCAGGTGTTTGCCAACCTGACAGGGCAAATCTCCAATACGGCAACTGTTTCTACGACGGAGTTCCAGACTCCATTGTCGAGCACAGTGACGGTGAAAGTGCCGTTGAATGTGGACATGAGTATCGGACAGGCAACATTGCCTACCACCGCCACCGCAGGGTCCAGACTCATCTACACCATCACCGCGACGAATCTGAACAACAACAATGCAAACACTGTGATTGTTACAGACACGTTGGATTCAAATGCGGCGTATCTATCTGCAACGTCGACCGCAAACTGTGCGAATAACGCGGGTGTGGTGCAGTGCAACCTGGGTGTTGTGAATGCCGCTAACGTGTTTACAATTGCTGTCAGAGTTGATCCGACCGCGACGGTGTCCTCCTTGACAAACGTGATCTCGGTCACAACAAGCGATTTGGACTTCAACCAGTCGAATGACCACAGTTCCTTAAGCACCCAGGTCGATAAGTTCTCGCACCTGCGGATATCCAAAGCGGCCCTTGCGTCTGTTAATGCAGGCGACCCGCTTGTGTATACCCTGGTCTTCACCAATGATGGCCCGTCGACTGCCAGCAGCGTTGTTATAACGGATGCACTGCCAGACGGTCTGTTATATGATCAGACAGGCCCGCTTCCGCTGGGTTTCCACCAGGATGCAGGCATCCAACCCCTGAAGTGGAGAGTTGGGCGAATGGGCGCGGGCGCCAGCGGCACGATACAGTTCACCGCGACGACGCCAGTCACGACACCGCCGCCTTCTTTTACTAACTTTGTGACGATCACGTCATTGACTGTGGATCCCACGCCCGGCGGCAATACCGATGTCGCCTCCACCGATATCGTGCCAGTTGGGCCTGGAGCCGTTAGCTTCATACGGCCTACAACCTGCGTAGTTAATAGTGGATGTATTCTGACTGCAACGGTAACGCAACAGAATGCGACGGTGCCTATCACCTTTACGTTTACCGCGGATGGACAAACTCCAGTGACTGTGACGGTAACAAGTATCACTGCAACAGCCACGTTTACATGGACCACGGGTGGGACGAAGAATATCAACATCCGTGCAGTTAACCAGGGCGGCCAAGCGATTAATAACGACCAGGTACTGATACCAGAAGCGGATATGTCTATATCCATCATTCCAATCCCAGTGATCAACGTCGGTGAAACGGTCACCTATACGCTGGTCTTCACCAATAACGGGCCGACTTCAGCGTCCGAGGTGTACGTAACGGCAACACTCACTCCGAGCAACCTGCCAGCATATGCCATTGGCGGCTCGGTGTCTGCGCCGGGAGGGTTTACAGTGGTGTCACAAACATCAACCCTCATTGCATACTCGACGCCATTTCTAACTGAAGGCCAGTATCAGGTTGTGTTTACAGCAACTGCTCCTTTGATAAACCCGCCAGGCAGTCTTGGCGTGACAGCCAGCGTTGAAGCAAGCACAACTGACCTGACGCAGACGAATAACACCGCATCGCTGGTCACTGTTTTATTGGCACAGGCCAATCTGGCGATTTCGATCAAACCTCAGGCTGCCATCAATGCGGGCGATAACATCACGTACACGCTGGTCTTCACAAACTATGGCCCGACGATGGCAGGGAATGTCTTCATCACGAGCACGTTGAAGCCGCCAAATCCTGGATATACGATCGGTAGTGTAATTTCCCCATTACCGGCGGGCTTTAATCAAGTACAGGCTGGCGTCTACTCGAACACTATTGTGTTCTCAGCCACGAGCGCCAGCCAAATGGCACTGGGACAACCCTATCAAATCATGTTTACGGCAACATCGCCAATCATGCTGCCGCCATCGGCGCTCAGTGCAACTGCAGTGATAACATCATCTACGCCAGAGACGCCAACAGCACTGGCAGACAATAGTTACACGGATACACTTGGGGTGACTACTGTGCCCATTACGGGTGTTGTTCTTAGCGGCCCTGTGCCCAATCCGTGCTTTAGTGGCGGCTGTGCTTTTACTGCGTCGGTGTCACCCATAAACGCAACTCAGCCAGTTACATACAGTTGGGTTGCGACGAACCCAACGGGCGGCACACCAAGTGGGATCAATCTGAACTCCCACACTAATACAAGCACTGCCAATGTTCAATGGAATGGCGCAGGAGTACCTAAGACAGAGAGTATTACAGTGACAGTTTCCGATATGTTTAGCCACATGTTTACTCAAACCATAACGGTAACCGTTAATTAAGGATTCGGCAGGCGACCTTTACTGTATGGTCGCCTGTCGTACAATTCGGTTCGTATGGGGTATGCCTCAGGATCACGACAACGCAGGCTGTTTGCCAGCGTGGCATTTACGTGTCTGCTGTTTCTAGTGGTCGCGTGCGGCGGCAACCCGACGCCGCAGACGATCATCGTGCGCATCTACGAGGACACGCCTGTCCCTCAAAACCTGACTTCAAGCAACGTGACCGCTATCGCGACCGCGTCGCCAGTCGCCACCTATGATTACGCCGGTGTCGCGCCAACGCTGTCGGCCAAATCGTCAGCCACATGCTCATTGATCCGGCTGGTGCCAGGTCTCCATATCTCCGCCAGTGGAAGCTACTCCATGACCGAGGACGAAGCTGCCGGGCCGATGATGTGTCAGGTCCAGCGAGATTCATGCGCCTACGGGCTGCTGATGACTGACCGCGATCCAGAGATCGGCTTTGCTGAGCACAAACCACAGCCGTTCTCGCTCGAAGATCGCATGTTGCATCCGGCGATGCTGTTGCCGCTGACGCGGTTGCGCAATATGGTGCAGAGCGAGTGGGATGGGACGGTTCGCCTGCTGGTCACGGCCGCCTATGACTCCACCGGCGAGCAGGATCCAAACCAGCCCGACATGAAGAAGAAGTATTCGCTGCACTTCGAGGGCCGCTCGATTGATTTGGTCACCAGCCCGCCCGATCCGGAAAAGCTGGATCGGCTATGCGCGCTGGCGTCCTGCGCCGGCTTTGACTGGGTGCAAAATGAGAGCGATCACTGCCATGCGTCGGTTCGAGCCGACAGCCTGTGCACTTTCTGCAGTGGATCAGTGCCCACGCCGATCCCGTCGCCGACGGCGCCGCTGAGTGTCACACTTGTGCCGACGCCGAAGAAATAAGTGTGAATTATGAAATTGGAAGTATGAAGTATGAATATAGTCTGACCAACTAATCAGATATGCCAGATTATGACTACATCATTGCCGGCGCGGGCGCCGCAGGGCTTAGCCTCGCGTATCACCTGATGCTCTCCCCATTGCGCGAGCGCAGGATACTCATCATCGACAAAGACGACGACGACCAGCTCAATCGAAACTGGGGTTTCTGGACGAATCAACCCACGCTGTTCGATCGCGTCGTCCACCACACCTGGCGCCAGATCGATTTTGTTTCAACGTCGTTCCAGCGCCGCTACGGTCTTGGCGACTACGAGTACAAACTGATGCACGGGGCCAACTTCTACAACTACGCCGTGAGTCAGTTGCAGGCATGCCCCAATATCACCTTTGTGCGCGGCGTCGTGCAGAGCGTGGAGGATGCTGAGGATACTGCGCGCGTGACAGTTGGCGAGAACGCGCACACCGGCGGGATTGTGTTTGATAGCGTTGTTCGCTTTGGCGGGCTGAAACAGCAGATAGCGGGGCATCCGTGGCTGCGTATGCACTTCAAGGGCTGGGAGATCAAAACGCCGACGATTGCGTTTGACCCGCGTGCTGCCCGCCTGTTTGACTTTCGCACGCCGCAGGATGGGTTGATGCGTTTCTTTTACGTCATGCCCTACAGCGAGTGTCACGCGTTTGTCGAGTACACCGTTTTCTCCGAAAATGTCCTCAAACAGCACGAGTACGAAGCGGCGATCGGCGCCTACCTGACCAAAGTCCTTGGAATCCAGGAGTATGACATTGTCAGCGAGGAAAACGGCGCCGTGCCGCTGACCGACTATCCCTTTCAACGCCGTCTGGGTCAGCATGTGATGTCCATTGGCGCGAAGGGTGGGCGGGTTAAATGCAGCACAGGTTACAGCTTCCTCAGAATTCAACGCGACTCTGCCGCCATCGTGCGATCGCTGCTGCAGGCAGGCCACCCCTTCGACGTTCCTGCTGATCCCGCCTTTAATAAATGGTGCGACTCGCTCATGTTGCGCCTTATGCGCAAGGAGGGACAGGCCATCGCTCCGGTCTTTGCAGCGCTATTTCGCCATAACCCGATCGATCGCATCTTCCGCTTTCTCGACGAGTGTTCCAGCCCGGTTGAGACCGCTGCCCTGATCGCGTCACTTCCGCCGCGACGATTTATCAGCCCGTTGCTGAGCGTCTTGTCGAACCGCCAAGCGAGAGCGTAATGGGCGTCCACGCAGTACAATCGCTGCATGGATATCAAACTGACGATTTATTCCGACTATGTCTGACCATGGTGCTATGTCGGCCAGGGCGTGGTCGACCAGGTGCAGAAAGAATACGGAGCGCAAGTGGAGTGGTTGCCCTATTTACTCAGGCCGGACATGCCGGAAGGCGGGCAAGAAGTTCCTCAGTATATACGGGCCAAGGCGGCACAGTCCGGCGACCGATTGAAGCGTATGGCCGAAATGCAAGGGCTGACGATGGTAACGACGACCTGGATACCGAATCCTCGTCTTGCGCACGAAGCAACCGAATATGCGCGTGAACAAGGCAAAGGGATCGAGTTTCACCGCGTCGTTTTTCGCAAGTATTACGGTGAAAACCTGGATATTGGCGCGTGGGATATCCTGCGAGCGACCGCCACAGAAGTCGGGTTGGATGCTGATGCGATGCAACTGGCTGTCGAAAGTGGCGCCTATCGGCAGGTCGTCGAGGATCTGATTGCTGATGCGCAGAGCATCGGTGTAAACAGTGTGCCGACCTATGTGTTGAACGACCGCTATGGCATCGTCGGCGCACAACCGATGGCTGCATTCAAACAGGTGATCGAACGCCTGAAAGCTGATTCACCCACCTGAAGGATAGCAGGCATTGGAAGTGCGAATTATGAAATTGGAAGTATGAAGTATGAATACGGAGGCATCGTAGACAGCATGAACACACCGCATGACTGGGAGAATCCCAGCATTTTGTCGCGCAACAGGGAACCGGCGCATGCAACCCTGACCCCGTTTGAGACACAACAAACTGCACTGCAGGGCGACCGAAACGCATCGCCCTGTTTCCAATCATTAAACGGGATGTGGCGGTTTTGCTATGTCGGGTCTCCGAATGAGGCGCCGTATGGTTTTGAGATTCCCGGCTTTTCCACGGACCAGTGGGATTGGATACCTGTCCCGGGCAACTGGCAACTGCATGGCTTTGGCCGCCCGAATTACACGAACGTAGCCTATCCATTTCCGGTTGATCCACCGCATGTGCCACAGGATAACCCGGTGGGCCACTACCGCCGCACGTTCGACCTCCCGGCAGGATGGGGCGGCAGGCAAATCTTCCTGACCTTCCATGGCGTCGACTCAGCCTTCTATGTGTGGCTGAATGGACAGAAGGTGGGTTTCAGCAAAGGCCCGCACATGCCGGCGGAGTTTAATATCACCGGCCTCGTTCAAAGCGGCGTCAACACGCTCGCGGTGCAGGTGTTTCAGTGGTCCGACGGCAGTTATCTGGAGGATCAGGATATGTGGCGTTTGAGCGGGATATTCCGCGATGTCACACTCACTGCCACACCCGGCGCGCATCTGCGTGATGTGTTTGTGCGCACCCTCCTGGATGATCAATACATCGATGCCACGCTCGATGTCGAGGTTGCACTCAAAAACTATACGGATACGGCAATCGCTGGGCTGTCTATCAGTGCTGAGCTTTTCAACGCCAATGGGGAACAAAGCAGTGGAGGCGCGCTCGTCACGGCATTGACCTTTGACCCAATCGCCCCCCTGAACCCCGGCGCGGACAGGGTATTGCGCGCCCACGCGAGTGTAACAAATCCACGCAAGTGGTCGGCGGAAGAACCCAACCTCTATAGCTTGTTGCTGACGCTGACTGACGCAAACGGAGATGTGCTGGAGGTTGAGAGTATGCGCGTCGGCTTTCGCCAGGTGGAAGTCAAGGATCAGCAGTTACTCGTCAACGGCGTCGCAGTGAAGCTGAAGGGCGTCAACCGCCATGACACGCATCCCGATCTGGGACATGCCGTGCCGTATGAGTCGATGGTGCAGGATATTGTGTTGATGAAACAGCACAACATCAACACGGTGCGCACCTCGCACTATCCGAACGACTCGCGCTGGTGCGATCTGTGCGATGAGTATGGCCTGTACATCGTCGATGAAGCCGACCTGGAATGTCACGGCTTTGCCATCAGCGGCAACCTCAACCAGATATCTGATGATCCAGAATGGCAGGCCGCCTATCTCGATCGCGCCGAGCGGCTGGTGGAGCGCGATAAGAACCACCCGTGCGTCATCTTCTGGTCGCTGGGCAACGAGTCAGGATATGGGCGCAATCACGATGCGATGGCCGCATGGATTCGCCGGCGTGACACATCCCGTTTGATCCACTACGAAGGCGCTTTTGACGCCGCGCTGGTCGATGTCGTCAGCCAGATGTACCCAACAGTCGAGCGGGTGATCCAGGAAGGTCAGAAAGCCGATCCGCGCCCTTATTTCATGTGCGAGTATGCGCATGCCATGGGCAATGGTCCGGGCAACCTCAAAGAGTATTGGGACGCCATTTACGCATCCCCGCGACTGATCGGCGGGTGCGTCTGGGAGTGGGTGGATCACAGCGTCCGCTGTCACACCGCAGAGGGCGAGGAATGGTTCGCCTATGGCGGCGACTTTAACGATCACCCGAATGACGGGAATTTCTGCATCGATGGCCTGAACTTCCCGGATCGCATCCCGCATACCGGACTGATCGAGTACAAGAAAATCATCGAACCCGTGAAAGTGGAGGCGATGGACTTGACCATGGGCCAGTTCAAGGTGGTCAACCGCTATGCGTTTTCCAGCCTGGCGCATCTGGGGCTTGAGTGGAGCATTACATGCGACGGCGACCCGCAAGGGATGCAAGGCCAAATTACGCAGCAAGGCGTCCTGCCGCCGCTGGGCACGTCTGCGGGCAAAGACGAAATGTTCGATATTCCGTATACAGTGCCGGTTGCGAAGCCCGGCGAGACATACTGGCTCACTATCCGCTTTACGCTGGCTGCTGCAACGCGATGGGCGCAGGCGGGTCACGAAGTGGCATGGGCGCAGTTCGAGCTGCCTGTGACTATCGCGGCGCCTGCGGTGATCCCGACGGCACGGATGCCTATAGTGCATGTCGCCGAGTCGGCGCAGGATTTTACGGTGAGCGGTGAGAACTCTACAATCACGCTCTCCAAGTGGTCAGGGCTGTTGACCAGTTGGGAGTATGGCGGGTTGCAGCTTCTCGCCGCAGGTCCGCGTTTGAACATTTGGCGCGCGCCTACGGACAACGATGTCCACATTGCCAAAGAATGGCTGCGCGCCGGATACGACCGCTTGACGCCGCGCCTGCAGGGCGTTTCATTAGTGTCTGCGGAACCGCAGGCGGTGGTGATCAAAGTCGCAGTGACCTACGCCAGTTACTCACTCGCGCCCGCGTTCTGTTGCGATTTCATCTATACCTTCTACGGCAACGGCGACGTCGTCATCGATACCCACGTCACCCCGCGCGCAGGCCTGCCGGTGCTGCCGCGTCTTGGGCTGCAGCTTAGCCTGCCGCATGGTTTCGATCGATTCACATGGTATGGCCGTGGGCCGCATGAGAGCTATATCGATCGCAAGGAAAGTGCGCGCGTCGGTGTATATCATGGGACGGTCGCTGAGCAGCACGTGCCTTATATCCGGCCACAGGAGAACGGCAACAAAACTGATGTGCGCTGGGCGGCGCTGACAAATGTGCAAGGCGCTGGATTACTCATCGTTCCGCAAGGAATGCAGAGCCATGGTCAACCCGCAAAGGATGCAGAGCCACCGCTGATCAATGTCAGCGCGCATCATTACACACCGGAGGACCTGACGCGCGCCGAGCACACTTACGAGTTGAAAGAACGCGATGAGACGGTTCTCCTACTGGATCACGCGCATAACGGGTTGGGCAGCAACAGCTGCGGGCCAGCCCCCCTCGAGAAATACCTGCTAAAACCGGTTGAGACATCGTTCTCTGTGCGCCTCTGCCCGACCCTTGACCTGTTCCCAGTTTCACACATCCAATGATAAAACTACCTTCTCGACAAGTACATCTGGATTTCCATACGTCAGACTTGATTCCCGATGTCGGCGCTGGCTTCGACAAGGCGCAATGGCAAGAGGCGTTGCGCGCAGGGCGCCTGAACTCGATTACCGTGTTTGCCAAGTGCCACCACAGTTGGAGCTACTATCCGACGACCATCGGCAAACCGCACCCCGCGTTAAGGCGCGATCTACTCAAAGAGCAGATCGAAGCCAGTCATGAGATAGGGGTGCGCGTTCCGATCTATTACACGGTTGGCTGGTCAGCGACAGATTCGGAGACTCACCCCGAATGGCTGGCGATCAATAAGGACGGGTCGATTCAGACGACGAATTACGATGTGAATGCCAAACCGGAGGATCCAAAGCCCACCGTGTCGTGGAAGAACCTATGCCCAAGCGGATCGTACCGTGAGCATATCGTGGCTCAGACGAAGGAGATCTGCGATGCCTATAGTGTCGACGGCTTCTTCTATGACATCTGCTTTCGCGACCCGTGCTATTGCCCGAACTGCGTCGACGCAATGCGCGCGGCGGGCATCGACCCGGCAGATGACGCCGCCGCCAGCCGCTACAACGATCTGAAGTGGCAGCAGTTCATGGCCGAGTGCAACGCCGTTATCCATGCCCGCTGGCCGGAGGCGACGATTTTCTACAACGGCGGCGCGAGCCAGTATCACCCGCAATGGCATGTCGGCGATACGCATTTCGAGCTTGAGGACCTGCCCACAAGCTGGGGCGGTTACGATAAGTTTCCGATTCGCGCCCGTTACTTCGCCAACACGGGGAAGGATTACCTGGCCATGAGCGGCAAGTTCCACACCAACTGGGGCGAGTTTGGCGGCTTCAAACACCCGGATGCGATCAAGTTCGAAGCGGCGTGCATGATTGCCTATGGCGCGCGCTGTTCCTTTGGCGATCAGCTTCACCCGAACGGCGCCATGGACTTGTCTACCTACAAAAACATCGGCGAAGCCTATGCATACATCGAGCAAATTGAGCAGTATGGGCTGGATGGCAAACCGGCATCCAACCTTGGGTTGTGGCTGAGCGGCAACATGCCCGACGATCAGGGCGTCGCCAACATGCTGATGGAGAGCCAGCTCGATTTTGAGGTCGTCTCACCGCAACGCGATTTGTCGCATTTTGCGACCGTCATCCTACCGGGGGGTTGCCACATGACGGAGGGCGACAAATTGGTGGAGGGCGACCACATGACGGAGGGCGACCGCAAGGGTTCGCCCCTACAAAGAAGTGATGTGGCGTTGCTCACTGAGTTTGTGAAGAACGGTGGAAGCTTGGTGGTGCTGGGGGCCGGCGTGTTGAATCAGTCCCGCGCGGCGTTTATGCTGGATACCGGCGCGGACTATGTCGGGCCTGCCAATTACAAGATTGATTACACTGTTGTCGATTCGACAACTGCTCGGACGCAAGGCGCTATTGGTATTGCTCACGACTTGCCGGCGTCGCCATTCCTGAACTACAGTGGGGCGATTCGCGTCGCGGTTACGGACCCGGATGCGCAAGTCCTGGCACACATTCGCGAGCCATACTTTGACCGCACCTATGGGCATTATTGCTCGCATCAGAACACGCCCTATCGAAAGGATAACTCTGCACAACCTGCCGTGTGGCGCAAGGGTAACTGCGTGTCATTGGCGCACGCACTTGGCGAGATGTACTATCTTCACGGCGCGCGCGTGCACCGGCAACTGTTCATCAACGCGCTGAAGCTTGTGTACACCCAGCCGGTCGTCACGACGCATCTCCCCAGTGCTGGAAGAGTCAGCGTCGTGCATCAGCCGCAACACGCGCGGTATGTGGTGCACTTGATGTATGCGCCGCCGTTGCAGCGCGGGCGCTGTTCAGTGATTGAGGATATTCCAGTGCTGCATCAAGTGCCCGTGAAGTTGCGCGTCGCAGAGACAGTTACGCGCGTCTATCTGGCGCCATCCGGCGAGGAACTGCCGGTGATGGCGGGTGAAGTGACTGTGCCCTCGGTGACAGGCCATCAGGCCATAGTGTTCAGCTATGCTTGATCGGGCAAGCACTCCGCACAAGGAATGAAAACATACACAATTGATCCGATACAGGGTGCGGCGCTCGTGCGCGCCCTGACCGTTAGACTCGCGGTGATCTTTGGCGGCGTCATGGTAGTCGTCGTCACGCTTGCCAGCGTCTATCTCAGCCAGACCCAGTACGCTACAGCGGGTGCGCCCTCAAATGTGCTGGTCATGGCTGCGGCGGTGGTCGTCCTCGCTGTCATAATCGCAGTCCGACTGATAAAGCAGGTGCGCCAGTATCAGAAGGGATTGCAAGACCTGGTGATCTCACTTGGCCATGACCGCATTGACCGCCAGCAAATGGCTCTGCATCCCTTGCGGAAAGGCGCTCCAGCATTCAGGATCAACCGGGCTGAGGTCACCGGACTGTTTGAGACCGACAAGGGCATCCTGGTGATGACCAAAGACCAGATTCGGTTTCTGTGGGTGCCTGTGCAATTGCAGGATTATGCAAGCGCGCGGGAAGTACTGGCAGGCTGGCAGACGATCCGGACCATGGCTGCGCGCAGCCCGCGCAACACCCAGCTTCTGACCGTCGGGTGGGCGGCTGGAACCGCGCTCTGCGTCGGAATCCTGCTGGTGGCAAACAACCCATGGCAGGTCGTTGCTGCCGGCGCGGCCACTTTGGCGATTTACCTTTTCGTGTATCGCCTCTTGCGCCAACAACGTAGTCTTGACAACAAGTTCAGGCGCACTTATAGCGGCATCCTGCTGTTTTTGATCATCATTGTCGCGATCAAGGTATTGATGACACTCGGCCCGTTGCTCCTTTCACGCTGATCTGAACCGTTAGACAGGAGAAATAACCCTATGCGCGCGCGCAATTCATCAGAAGAAAGAACCTCTTTCCAGGAGGGCGGCCCATACGACCCTCGTATCGACAGTAAGGCCGATGTCGCCATGGTGTACGGCCTTGAGCGCGATGCCAAAGGCGACAAAAATGGCTTTGAGTCGCGGATGGCCGGGTGGGGGAAGGCGGGTTATCGCCTGCACGTGATGACCGGTGTCTCGTGGGGTAGCTACGCGGACTATGTGCGCGGCGAATGGGACGGCGTCACCCATTACGATGACGCTCAGACTGCCTCGGGCAACTTCCGGCTTGAGCATGGTATTGCGCAGGGACATGACATCTACTACATGATGCCCAGCATGTCCTACGTCCGGTATCTGGCCGAGAAACTTCAGCGCGTCGTTGATGCTGGCGCTCTGGCGCTTCACCTGGAAGAGCCTGAATTCTGGGTTCGGGCGGGTTACGAAGAAGGCTTCCAGCGCGAATGGTTGGCGTATTACGGCGAAGTGTGGCAGGATCCGGCGTCGTCCCCGGATGCCCGCTATCGGTGTGAGAAGCTCAAGCAGTATCTGTATACCCGCGCCGTGTCTTATCTGTGTGCGGATATCAAGCGCTACGCTCGCGAGAAAGGGGTGAATGACTTCAAGTGCTATGTGCCCACACACAGCCTCTTGAACTATGCGCACTGGCGCATTGTCAGCCCTGAGTCACAGTTGCTGCAAATCCCCGATTGCGACGGCATCATTGGACAGGTCTGGACCGGCACGTCGCGCACCCCGAACGTGTATCGGGGACTGACGAAACAACGCACGTTTGAGGCGGGTTACTGCGAATATGCCTCGTGCGGCGCAATGGTGCGCGGGACGCCGCTGCGAGTGTGGCAGTTGGCCGACCCAATCGAGGACAACCCGAACTACTCGTGGGATGACTACCGGCAATGCTGGGAGTGCGACGTCACGGCCTCGCTGCTTTCAGCGGACAACACCCGCTTCGAGATCATGCCGTGGCCGTCGCGAGTGTTCACACGCTCCTATCCTCGCGAAAACCAGGATGGCAAGCCCCTGTCCGCCATAGTTGACGCCTATGTGGATCGCCTGGAGCGAAGCGGCAACCTGGAACTCGCCGCGACGACGCGCCTAGCGATGGTCGAGTTCGCGGCCTTCCACCGTGATCACTGGGCGGATATTCAAAAGGAGACGTTGGGTTTCGCCAATCTGGCGGAGACATCGAGCGAACTGCGCTTCGGCGATATTCTTGGCGGAGCATTTGCATTCTACAAACACCTCGCAGGTTGGTCTGACACGCAGGAAGCGGCGCGGTTGCGCGATGCAGTATCGGCCTTCTACCATAATCCGACAGACGATCGCGAATACATTCCCGCAAGTTATGCGACTGAGCTACAGGTTGTCTTCAACGCGTTGGCGGATATGGACTGGCCGGGTGAGTACGAGTGGCTGTGCGGACAGACCGGCGTCGGCCTTGCGATTGCCGATACGCTGATGTATCAGCGCGGCGACCCGACGCCAAGCGATCCTGATATGTCGTCGTTCTACGGCCTGGCGATGCCCTTGATCAAACATGGCAATGGGCTGTCGTTTGTGCAGTTGGAGCGTTTAGCGGGAAGCTATGGCGCCTATCTGGATGGGATCCGCGTCCTCGTTTTGACGTATGAAGGCATGAAGCCGTCCAGCCCGGCGATTCACACGGCACTGGCTGAGTGGGTTCGTCAAGGGAATGGGCTGGTGATCTTTGGCTCAGGCGACGCGTACGATAACGCGCGTGAGTGGTGGAATGACAATGGCCGGACGCCGGCAACGCCTCAATCGCACCTGACAACCGAACTCGGATTGGGAACGCCTCCCGATGTGGGTTGCTTTGCAAGTGGCAAAGGGGTCGTCATCCTGGATCCATCGTCGCCGGCGGATCTGGCACACCGGCCCGATGGCGCTGACGTTGTCCTGAAGCAGGTAAAACTGGCGCGTGAGCGCTTGAACCTGCCGTGGAGCGAGACGAGCGCTCTGGTATTCAGGCGCGGACCTTACGTCAGTGCGGGTGGAATGGATGAGACGCCCGAGGCGCCGCCCGTTGTATTAGCGGGTCTGTACGTGAACCTGTACGATGCGCACTTGAAGGTCGTTCGCGATCCCATCATTGCGCCGGATACGCGCTGGCTGCTGGCAGACCTGTCGCGATATGCGGAGCAAGAGCGAGCGTGTGTGATAGCTGCAGCGGGTCGTATTACGGGCGAGACGGTCTCTGAGCATGGCCTCGCGTTCAACGTCGCTGGCATGGGGCAGACGACCTGCGCCATCCGCGTGAAGTTGCCTGCGAAGCCAGTGCATGCGACGCGAGACAGCACAGATCAGGCGTGTGACTGGGATGAGCCATCCCACACCGCCTTGCTGGAATTCCCAAACGAGTCGAATGGGGTTGATATTGTCATCGAGTGGTAATGCCGAGGAGGATGCATGCAGAACGCACACGCGCACGCCTGGGATCAGGAGCTTCACTTCGCGCCCGAGACGGTGCGCGAGGCTGATATTTCCCGTGGAGTCCCTATTGACCTGACGGTGCAGTTCGATGCGCTGATGGCCGACATGGAACCTTTTGAAAAGGTGATCCTGTTTGGGATGAAGGCGCGCCTGAATGGGTATTGGGTGCCCGACCAGTACCTCGCGGAGTTCATCTCCAGGGCGCCGGATAAGCTGCGCGGCTATGCGGGATGCGACCCGACGCAGCCCCATTACATGGAGGAACTTCAGCATGGCATTGAGGTGCTGGGACTGAGCGGCGTGAAAATGGGCCCGATCTATGCGGGTGTCGATCCACGCGACTCTCGCTGCGACCCCGTATACGCCTACTGCCAGAAGCGCCAGTTGCCGATCACGTCCCATTGCGGCACGACTTACAACAGCAAGGCGCCTCTGGGATACAGCCGGCCGTGGCTTTGGGATGAGATCGGGATCAAGTATCCAGAGTTAAAAATGGTGCTTGCGCATGTGGGTCATCCCTTCTGCGAAGAGTGCCTGGTCGTGATCCGCAAACATCCCAATCTGTATGCCGATATTTCCGCGCTGTATTACAGGCCATGGCAGTTTTACAACATGCTGATCGCGGCGCAGGAATACAAGGTGACGCACAAACTTCTCTTTGGCACCGATTATCCGTTTGCCAAAGGTCGGGAGTCGATCGAAGGTCTTCAAAATGTGAACCATCTCGTGGAAGGAACCCGATTGCCGCGAGTATCGCAGGCGGTGATCGATGACATCCTCAACAGGGATAGTTTCGCATTGCTCGGAATCCGCTAATCATATTTCTGGAGGGTAAAGATGAGCCTGGGAAAGCCGCGTAATCACGGGTGCCGTATCTCCGACGCCTGGACTGTTGACGGGATGCGCACCGTCATTCTCGAAAATGAGTTGCTTCGCGTCGTCGTTCTTGTTGGCAAAGGGACCGATATTGTCGAGTTTCGTTACAAGCCGCGCGACCTCGACTATCTGTTGTTCATGCCGAACGGGTTGCGCAACCCGAACAAAGGCGTGGTATCCACGCCAACCAACGGCCCGTTTCTCGATTACTACAGCGGTGGTTGGAATGACATTCTGCCAAATGGCGGCCCGTACTCTACCTACAAGGGCGCGGAATTCGGGCAGCATGGCGAGGTCAGCCTGATCCCGTGGGAATGCGCGATCGTCGAGGATGAGCCCGCAAGCGTTACCGCGAAGTTCTGGGTGCGCCCGATCCGCACGCCTTTCTTCGTTGAGAAAACCATGCGTTTGACTGCGGGTCGCGCCGTCCTGGAGATTGATGAACAGGTCACGAATGAGGCCGGCGAGACCATGCACCTGATGTGGGGGCAGCACGTCGCCTTCGGGCGGCCATTCCTCGATGAAGGCGCTGTTATTGATGCTCCTGCGCGGCGTCTGCTGGTGGGTTCGGCAGAGCCGAATTACGAGCCTCGTCTCTATGCCCCGGATACAGCCCACGAATGGCCTAATGGCGTGTCGCCACAGGGTCAACCAGTAGATGCGAGTGTGGTATTGCCTTTTGGCGCGATTCAAGCCCAGGAGATGGCTTATTTGGCCGAATTGACGGATGGCTGGTATGCCATCAGAAACCAGGAGCGCAACCTCGGCTTCGGGCTGCGGTTTGATCACCATCTGTATCGCTATATCTGGTATTGGCAACAGCTTGGCAATGTGGCGCAAGGATACCCGTGGTGGGGACGCCTGCACACGGTCGCGCTTGAACCATGGACAAGCTATCCGACCGGCGGTCTGGCAGAAGCCATCGCCAACGGCACCGCTGTAACGCTGGCTGCTGGCGAGGTGATCAAAACCAGTTTGCGCGCGGTGGCATTTGAAGGCGCCAGCCGGGTCACCTCCATCACCCCGGACGGCACAGTCCAGCATTGAGGTCATGGTAGGGGCGTACCCTTGCGGTCGCCCTTCCTATCGCCATGGCCGGTCACTGGGGCATACCCTTGTGGTCGCCCATCATGTCGTCGTGGCCGGTCATGCCGTTGCCCATTTTGTTTTCGCTCTTTAAAACCAGGAGACACTTCATGTTTGATACTGATCAGGAGATCGTCGCTTTTATCAAGGCCAACCTCTACGTTCCCGCGGTGTGCGACATCCTCGACTCGCTTGGATATCGGAACCAGGCGATGGCGCCTCGCCTGCGTCCGTTACTGCCTGATATCCGCAACTGCGGTTTTGTTGGCCGCGCGCGCACCGTCCGCTGGATGGAGACCGACTATGTCGTGGAGGAGGATCCCTATGGCGGCGAGATCGACGTGGTGGATTCGCTAAAACCCGGCGATGTGCTGGTTCACTCCACGGACTATAGCGGCACGATTGCGCCGTGGGGCGAGTTGATGTCGACAATCTCGAAGCGCAACGGGTGCGTGGGTTGTGTGTGCGATGCGATGATCCGCGACTGCACCCGCATTATCGACATGGGATTCCCGATTTATTATGCGGGTATCGGCCCACTCGACTCAAAGGGCAGAGGGCGCGTGCAAGCCTATGACGTGCCGATTCGATGTGGTGAAGTCCTGGTGCACCCCGGAGAGATGATCTATGCCGACTATGACGGCATCGTCGTGATACCCAAAGCCGTTGAAAAAGAGGTATTGACGCGCGCGATGGAGAAAGTGGGCATGGAGAACCTCACACGCGACGCCCTTCTGGCGGGTAAATCCCTGCGCGAGGTATATAACACCTACCACGTCCTCTAATCGGTGAATTCATCGGTTGGCCGATCCTTGCAATTTGAAGTAAACTCTCCGCAGCCTTGCGACATTTAGCAAGGCTGCCAACACATGCCTCGCTGCCTGTTGGCGCGTCAAAAACTCTTACCGATCGCAGAAGGAGAATTATGTCCACGTCTACGCCCACATCCACATCTATATCCGCATTGAGCAAGCTCTGGAACAAGAACACCGACAAGGTTGTTGAAGTGATGCCCGAAGAGACAATGGGTCCTGGCCGATCCATTTGGCAGGCGGCGCAACACTTGCTGACGGCTTCGGGCGCGAATATCGTCGCGCCGATTTTGATGCATCTTGATCCGGGCATGGCACTGTTTACCTCTGGTGTGGGAACGTTGATCTACACTCGACTAACAGGGGTGCCGGCCTACATGGGCACGAGCTTCAGTTACATTGCCACGATTTCATATGTCATGGGCGCGTCGTGGGGAAACCAGGGAATGGTTGCCGGTGGAATTATCGTCGCTGGTCTGGTGTCGATTCTGGTCGGGTTGCTGGTGCGCCTGATCGGGTTTCGGTGGATCAACATTCTGATGCCGCCGATCGTGCTGGCAATGGTGGTTATCGCGATCGGGCTGCTGCTTGCGCCAACGGCCTATTCGATGGCGATGTCCAATCTGCCGCTGGCCTTGCTTACATTTGTCCTCGGTATCGTGTTTGCCACAAAATTCAAACAGGGGAGTGTGCTCAGCACGTTGCCAGTATTACTGTCGATTGTGATCGCGTACATCATTGCGCTGGTTCTGGGGCAGGTTGATCTGTCGCAGGTGATTGCTGCGCCTTTGTTTATACTCCCCAGATTGGTGTTGCCAGTGTTTGATTTGCGCGCCTGCATCCCGATGGCGCTCGTCACCGTGACCGCTGTTCTGATGGAGCATCTGGGACATCTGCAGGGAACAGGCAGCATCGTCGGACGCAACTACATACCACGGGCTTCGCGGAGCCTGATTGCAGATGGCATCGCCAACGCACTGTCGTGGTCGGGCACGCCGTCCGTCACCTACGGGGAGAACATGGGCGTCTTTGCCATCACGCGCGTATTCAGTCTGCGGGTGATGTATATTGCGGGACTTCTGGCGATGGCCGCCGGCTTTATTGGCAAGCTGTCACCCCTGATTCTGTCAATCCCATCCGGAATCCTGGGCGGCGCCACATTCCTGTTGTTTGGAATGATTGCATGGGCCGGATTCAACCTGCTCCGCACAGAGAATGTTGACATGGGCAAGAAGAGCAATCAGGTCATGATCGCGTCAATGGGCACGCTGATGACGGCAGGCATCGTTGTCGAATTTGTCCGTCCGATTCTCTCCGGGATTAAACCCGAAGACCTTGCCGCCGCGCCCGCTTCTCTTGCTGCAGCGGTGAAGACTTTGCAAACATTTGCGAATGGGTTGCGCGTCGGCGACTTCGAGATGCCTGCGCTGGTCGGCGTGGCGCTACTCGGCATCGTTCTCAACGTGATCCTGAACTGGGGACAGATCGTCAAAGAGATTCGACAAACGCCGGAAGTCAAGGCGTAATACAGGGCCTTGCACCCCTTTGGGAAAGATCAAAAAGTCAAACGCTACTGGATGAGATCGTTATGATGGAGCAGAATCAGCCCGATCCAGACGAACAAGCAAGAACGTCCTGGCAGGATGCGAAACCAGCAACGCAAATCGGCGAAGGTCGATTGGTGATCAATCAAGGTGATATTTACTGGGT
>Ga0114951_10001034_pt1 | contig 36290 bp, 35 predicted proteins | sample AM7aDNAmetaG_FD_88677 | JGI IMG/M metagenome (GOLD analysis project Ga0114951, IMG submission 88677) | Freshwater microbial communities from Finland to study Microbial Dark Matter (Phase II) - AM7a DNA metaG | ecosystem: Environmental > Aquatic > Freshwater > Lake | place: Finland: Lake Alinen... | reverse complement strand
TAAGCATATTTCTTATTATAAAGAAGAGCCCCCCTATGGTATAAAAAATAAAGCGCTCCAAAAGCGCATTCATAAATACTACAATAATGCGACATTTCAGGACCAGCAGGGCGTTGCCGAATATGGCTACCCGTACTTTCCTATGAGCCTGCTGCAACAGCTGCAGAAACTCATACGACATCTGACCGGCAAGCTGCCCGCCATCAACGTACCGGTTCAGCTTATTCAGGCGCGCGAAGATGATATGACCAGTATGCGCAACTCAACCTTTATCTATGAGAGTGTCGGATCGAAGCTGAAGGAAATTGTGCTGTTGGAAGACTCCTATCATGTGATTACCGCCGATCAGGAGCGGGCAACAGTTGCCCGCAGCATGGATAGCTTTTTCAGCAAAATCACGGGCGGCACACTGCTTGCCACACACGAGGGATAATATATGACCCCATACCGGATAGCTGCAACACAACCGCTGCATGACGAGCCATCTGAAGGGCTTGCGGCGCAATCGCTAAAGCTTGAAAACTGCCACGTCTTCTTCGATTTTGACAATACCATTACAGCCTTTGACGTACTGGACGGCATCATCGAACAATTCTCGGTGAACCGCGACTGGGTTGCCTACGAAGAGGCTTGGAAAAAAGGTAAAATCGGTTCGCGCCAGTGCCTCGATGGTCAGCTTCGCTCCATTCGGGTCGAACGCGCTCAGCTGCATGCCTATCTCAGAACCGTGGGCATCGACCCGGCATTCGGCAGGCTGCTGGCGCTGCTGCGCAGGCATGGTGTGGAGCCCGTTATTGTTAGCGACAGTTTCTCGCAGATTATCCGCTACATACTTGAACATAACGGCATCAGCGGTATTACCGTGCATGCAAATACATTGCGCATGCACGGCGATTGTCTGCAACCGTCATTCCCGCACGCAGGCAGCCAGTGCCTTCGCTGCGGCCACTGCAAGACGGAAACGCTTGCCAGAGCCGAATTTGCAGGCAAACGCGCCGTGTATATCGGCGATGGGCTCTCAGACCTTTGCCCGGCGCGCCGTTCAGACCTGGTGTTTGCAAAACGGGGCTGCTCCCTGCAGCGCCATCTGATGGAAACAGGCGGACATTGCCAGCCTTTTGACGACCTCAGCGACATTTACAACTACTTCAAGGAGTACACTGATGACACCGACCCGCACCGCCGCCTGCACGAAAGCACAAGACCGGCAACTATCTGAAGAGGAACTGCTCGAACTCGAGGCGCGCTACTGCTCATGGGGCGACACGGTTCATTACGCGGAAAAACTCGATATTTTCACTAAAGCTGCCGGCAACTGCCTGTATGACGCACAGGGCACGGAATTTTTTGATCTGCAGATGTGGTACTCAGCCGTTAACTTCGGCTACGGTAACCCGAGATTAAACGAAGCACTCAAGCGTCAGATCGACACCCTGCCCCAGCTCGCCTGCCAGTATCTGCACCGGGAAAAAATCGAGCTTGCGGCAGCTCTTGCCAGGCGCATTGAGAACACCTTCGGCAGCAAGGGACGCATTCATTTCAACGTGGGAGGCGCTGCAGCTGTTGAGGATTCAATGAAGGTGGTGCGCAACCGCACAGGCAAAAATTTTGTGTTTGCCTTTATGGGAGGCTATCACGGCAGGACACTGGGCGCCTCTGCCATTACCTCAAGTTACCGCTATCGCGAACGGTATGGCCATTTTTCAGACCGGGCATGGTTTGTCCCCTATCCGTACTGCTTTCGCTGCCATTACGAAAAAAAGCGTGAAGATTGCGGTATGTTCTGCCTGCGGCAGTTTGAAAAGCTTTTTGAGACAGAATATCAGTCCGTACTCAACACCAAGACCAACACAGCCGAATATGCGGCATTTTACATCGAAGCCATACAGGGCACGGGCGGCTACGTGATTCCGCCGAAAGATTATTTCAAAAAGCTCAAAGAGATTCTTGACCGTTACAATATCATGCTTGTTGACGACGAGATCCAAATGGGATTCTGCCGCACGGGCAAATTCTGCGCCATCGAGCATTTCGACGTTACGCCCGATATCATTGTTTTCGGCAAGGCACTCACCAACGGCCTCAATCCGCTCTCGGGCATTTGGGCGCGTGAAGAGCTTATCGAGCCTAAGGTATTCCCACCGGGCTGCACACATGCGACCTTCTCGTCTAATTCGCTGGGTACCGCTGTGGGGCTTGAAACCATGAAGCTGATCCAGGAGTCGGATTTCGAGCACAGCGTCCCGCGCAAAGGCGCTTATTTCGTGGAGCAGCTCAAAGCGCTGCAGAAAAAATATACACAGATCGGCGATGTGGACGGCATCGGCCTTGCCCTGCGCGTTGAGATATGCGAAGCCGACGGGTACACCCCCAACAAAAAGCTTACCGATGCCATTGCCAATATCGGGTTAAAAGGCAACCTCACTGCCGGCGGCAAAAAACGCGGCCTTATCCTTGACGTGGGCGGCTACTGCAAAAACGTTTTTACGCTGGCGCCTTCGCTCTATATTACGGAGAGCGAAATCGACCTGTCGATGCAGCTTTTCGAAGAGGCTCTGCAGCTGGGCATCAAGCAGACTGCCTAGATTAGCTGTTTCTGTACCAGATTACAGATTATTTATATGTAGGGGCAGGTTTAAAACCTGCCCCTACATTTGTCAATAAAGGATACACTATGGCAAATAATAAGGGCAAACTCACGGTTTCTGTCCTTACGCTGATCATCATGACAGATATCATCGAATCTGTTGCCGAGCTTTTTTTTAAAAAAGGTACGCTGTCAACCGGCATCGACAATGTCACCGTCGACAATGCGGTTTTATTCATGTCAAAGCTGCTTGCGAGCTCCGGTTTTTGGACCGGCCTGGGGCTGCATGCAACCAATTTTTTCCTGTGGGCCGCCGTGCTGTCTAAAGTCGATCTGAGCGTGGCGTTTCCCACGGGCAGCATGAGCTATATCCTCGTGGCGCTGCTTTCCGTGGTCTTTTTGGGCGAGCATATCTCCGCGTACCGCTGGGGCGGCATCGTTCTCATCATCATCGGCATTTGGTTCGTCTCCCGCTCCACCAGACATGAGGAAGCACGGTAATGACACTCAAGATATTAATCCTTGTTCTTATCGCCGAAATCTGTAATGCAAGCATGCATACGCTGTTTAAGCGCGGCATTAATGATATTGACATCGAGCATATCCGCGGCTTCAGAAACTACCTGCATTTCATGAAGCGCGTGGTCACGTCGCCCCCGGTCTTGCTGGGCCTGCTGATGATCATCGCAGGCATGGGCGTATGGCAGTTGGTTCTGGCGCATGCCGAGCTGAGCATGGCATTCCCGCTGGACAGCATTCAGTACATCATTATCCTGTTTTCTTCCTATCTGTTCCTCGGAGAGCGGATCAACCGCGATAGAATTATCGGCACGGCTTTCATCATTGGCGGCATTGTGCTGGTGGCCCTGTAGGTAGCATCGTTTATCGCATCAGGGAATGCCTGCAGGAAAGCAGGAGATTTTTTCGCATGTCCCGAATCACCTGTAGGGCATTGTTCAGCAACTTCCCCATCCTCTAAAATACACTTAAAAGAATACCTTATACGGCAGGCTCTCAGTAGAGAATCCAGGGTTGCGGCAGAAAAATTTTTTCATAGGCGCTGAAGGCATAGCGGTCGGTCATGCCGGAGATGAAGTCGCAGACATCGGTTGGAAGGCTTCCGAAGTTGTAGTTTTTGCCGGCTTGCTTGTAGAAATAATCAGGCTTTTCAAGATAATAAGAATACAGCTCGGTGAGTATTTTTGATGCTTTTCTGAAATCATCATAGATGGCGTTTATATTGTAGACGCGCTCGTCAAGAAACCGCCGCAATTTTTGTGCGGCATCAAGAATATCGGGGCTTGCCGAAATTTTTTCAAGGCCGCAGTCCATGGTGGCATAGATGACATCGTGCACCATTTTTCCGATGCGCTTTGAATGACTCGATCCGAGCTTCAGCATGAACTCAACGCCGGCGCCCTGCAGTTCTTTTGCCGCTATGATGCGGGCCCGCAGGGCATCGTCAAGATCATGATTGAGATAAGCGATGGAATCGGCAATACGCACGATCTGGCCCTCAAGCGTTTCAGGCATGAGCGAAAGATCGTCGGGCAGTATGGGGCCACCGCGCTTTGAATGCTTGAGAATGCCGTCGCGCACTTCATGGGTAAGGTTGAGCTTTTCCAGTACGTCTACTACACGCAGGCTTTGCTCGGGATGCCGGAACCCGCCCGGAACGATTCTGTTGAGCACATCCTCGCCGGCATGCCCGAATGGCGTATGCCCCAGATCATGCCCCAGCGCTATTGCCTCTGTCAGGTCTTCGTTCAGAAACAGCGACTTTGCGATGGTGCGGCCGATCTGCGCCACCTCCAGCGTATGGGTGAGGCGCGTGCGGTAGTGGTCGCCGGAGGGGGTCAGGAATACCTGCGTTTTGTGCTTGAGGCGGCGGAAGGCCTTGGAGTGGATAATGCGGTCGCGGTCGTGCTGGAATGCGGGCCGCAGGTCGCATTCTTTTTCCCGCTGCAGCCTGCCCCTGCTGCGGCAGCTGAGCATTGCCCTGGGCGAGAGCGTGTTGCGTTCTATTTCTTCAAGCCTTTCGCGAATCAGCATGGACCCCGTCCCTGCAAAAATAATCTTAGAGGCATGTTAAAACAATATGGGCCAGGATGTAAATGCATTTTTCAAAAAAATGCTTGTGGCGGTTCAATCGATAAAATAGTAATATATAAGACAGACTATTGTAAGGAGTTTTGCAAAATGGCAAAGAATGTTTTTATCCTGTCCGCCTGTGCCGTAATGCTGTGCACAGCGGGGTGCTCGATCAATCCCGTAACGCTTGAAAGCGAATTCAATGTGGTGAGCGAGTCAAAAGAGGTTAGCATCGGTCGCGGCGCTGATCCTCAGATCATCCAGCGCTTCGGCTATTACCGCAACCCGGCTCTGCAAAACTATGTTGACGGTGTAGGGCAGAAACTGGCGCGCGTATGCCGGCGCAATGACATTACCTACCACTTCACCGTTCTTGATACGGAAATGGAAAACGCTTTTGCCGTTCCCGGAGGCTATATTTATATAACCCGCGGGCTGTTGGCGCTTATGAACAACGAAGCCGAGCTTGCCGGGGTGCTTGGCCATGAGGTCGGCCATGTTGTGGGGCGTGACAGCGCCACGCTTATGAGCCAGAGCATGATCGCCCAGATTGCCACGCTTGCCGGTGTTGCAGGCGCTGCAGCCGGGGGCGGATCTCCGGAGCTTGCCGCAGCCACCAACCAGCTTTTTAATTCGGTCATGCTCGGCTACAGCCGCGAAAAGGAGAACCGGGCGGATGAACAGTCTGTGGATTATGTGATGAAAGCAGGCTATGACCCCCTGCAAATGGCGGCTTTTTTGCGCACGCTTTCCTTCTCAAGCCAGGGGTACACGGGCACGCAGCAGTACCTGACCACCCACCCCTATATTTTCGACCGCATTTCCCGTGTTCAGGCAAAGGCAAAAGTCACCCATGCCATGGACAACGCCATGGGGCAGCTGCAGAATCGCCCGGAGAAAGCAGACATCCGCGGCGAAGTGCTTGGCGAAAAGTATTTGAGCATGATCGACGGCCTTGCCTACGGGCCCAAAGATGGTCTCCGCCATATCAAGATATACACGGTGGCTCAGGGCGATACCTTTGAAACAATAGCGCGCAAGACAATGGGCACCTCGGTGCAGTCAAAAAGGCTGGCACAGCTTAACGGCCTGCCTGAAGGCTCTTCGCTTGTGCCCGGGGTGAAAATAAAAACTGTTTATTGATTGTCTGTGGTTTCAGGCCGGGCATGTGCACCACAGCTGCGGCAAAAGGTTGTGCGCATGGTTTGCATGGCAGGCTGGAGCTCAGAGATAATTTGACAGAGACACAGGTTTATTGTTATACAGAAAACGTTCCATATACTACCTTATTATAACCCCCTGCATAAAGGAGCACGCTGCTATGAAGAAATCCCTGAAATTTTTTTTACTGGCCTGCGGTTTATGCTTTGCAATTTCCGGATGCGGTGTGGACGAACTCAAGAAGGAGGTCGCGAGCAAAAATAATGCATTAAACCAATGCGAATCAGAAAAAATCGTGCTTAATAAGAAGGTTCAGGAATTGACTGCCTCGCTGTCTGCAAAAGACAGTGAAATCAAGCAGGCGCAGACAGCAGCAGTGACCGCGAGCGGTAATCTTGCTATTGCCGGAACCGAGCTGAGTGCAGCCAAAGTTCAGGCCGCTTCACTTACTACAGAATTAGATTCTTTGAAGGCGGAATTGGCCACTGTGCAGGAGCAGCTCAAGGATTGTTCCTCAAAAAAGCCAAAGAAGAAATAGAAAAATGCCGATTGGGGGCAGATGCTCCCCGAGAAGATGCTTTTAGTAAGAGGCGGATCTTTTGATCTGCCTCTTGCATTATGAAAAGCACGCTACCTGTCCGACTCGGGCGAACGCGTTGCCGGCCCCTGTATTTTTATTGACACTTGAATCCCCTGTCACTATATTTTAGACCTATTGAGAGGGTTCCTAAACCTGTCTGCTTTATGACATTATTACGGAGAGCTGAAACATGAATTTTGAAAAAATAGCTTTGCATGTGCCGGCCATTCTGCTGCCAAAAGAAGACGTTGATCTTGCAAAATGGGCAGTGGTTGCCTGCGACCAGTACACCTCGCAGCCGGACTACTGGGATCGGGTGCGGCAGTTTGCTGGCGACATGCCGTCAACACTAAAGCTTACCCTTCCTGAGGTCTATCTTGAATCACCCGAAGTCAACGATATGATATCATCGATTAATAAAGAAATGGAGGCATACCTTGCGCGCGGCATTCTTGCAGCGCAGCAGCCGGGATTTATGCTTGTGGCGCGCACAACCGCCCATGGCAAGGTGCGCAAGGGCCTGATTGCAGCTCTTGACCTTGAGCACTACGACTATACGCGGGAGGTCACTACACTTATACGCGCCACTGAAGGCACCATTATCGAGCGTCTGCCGCCGCGCATCAAAGTGCGCGAGCATGCCCCGATTGAACTGCCCCATATCATGGTGCTCATCGACGATCCTGATCGCACGGTAATCGAGCCGCTGTTTCAAAAGAATCTTCCAAACGCCTATGACACCGATCTCATGATGGACAGCGGCCATATCAGCGGGTGTCTGGTGTCCGGTGATGCCGATATCGGGCAGGTTGCGCAGGCCCTTGAGCGCCTGGCAGCCCCTGATGCTTTTGCCGCCCGATACGGCGTTTCAGACAGGCCCGTGCTGCTGTATGCACTGGGCGACGGCAACCACTCATTTGCCACGGCTAAGGTTATCTGGGAAAATCTCAAAAAAGCCGCCTCGGATACAGCAGCCATTATGAACCACCCGGCGCGGTACGCGCTGGTTGAGCTTGTGAATATTCATGATGAAGGCCTTGAGTTTGAACCGATTTACCGCGTGATGTTTAATGTTGATCTGCAGGATATGCTCGCCCGGATGGACAGCTATTACAGCGCCCAGGGTTCGGCATTTTCATGGCATGAGGTTGCGGAAAGGGCGGATATGAGAAAAAAGGCCTCGCTGCTTGCCCGGCCCGGGCGGCACATGATTCCCTTTGTATCAGGCAAGTCTCTGGGCCTGCTCTGCATTGACAAGCCGGCACTCACTCTTGAGGTTGCAACGCTGCAGGCTTTTCTGGATGCGTATATGAAGGAGCGGCCTGAAGCAAAGATCGATTATATCCACGGCGCGGACATTGTTGCGGAACTGGGCTCGCAGCAGGGCAATATCGGCTTTGCACTGCCGGTTATTTCAAAGTTCGATTTTTTCAAAACAGTTATTCTGGACGGAGCGCTGCCGCGCAAGACCTTTTCCATGGGCGAGGCCCATGAAAAACGCTTCTATCTTGAGTGCCGCAGGATTGTGCTGTAGGGGCAGTTATCTCACGAAAATAAGTATTTCAAGGCGCAGGTTCTCCAAAATTTCGAGCATGATTTTAATCAAATACATGCTGCCGGAAAAAAAGCGAAAAGAGAAGTTAAGGTGCCGGTAGAAGAGTATTTTGAGGCACACAAAACTTCCCGGAAAACGGCTGCGTCAGCATAAGCGTTGCGGATGAAAATCAATGCAGTGTATGGCAGAATTTTAAAACCACAAAAAACAGATTGTAGGGTGCGCATTGCGCACCGATAAAAAACTAGCGTTTTTGCAGTAACCGCCCAAACCAAAAACCGCCAATTTTCAAACCCATGAAACATTTACAGGAACGCCCCCCCCCCCTCAAAGCATTCCATCGGGTTTATCTCTCAAAAATTTTTATGATTTTAACGATTGTCCGGAGGGTTTCTTCGTCGGCTTTTTGAGAAAACTTCTGGATGGCTTCTTTCAATTCCTTTGTGCTCACCGCATGCCCAAAATCAAACATTTCCCACATGTCGGCCTTTAAGGCAGAGCCAAGTTTTATAAGCATATCAAGGGTCGGGTTTTGTTGCGCAGCTAGATTAACGGACTATCGCCCTTACAATTTTTAAAATTTGCCCCAGCTTTTCTTCGCTTATTCCTTTAATCAGCCGGTTAATATCTTTTATGATGTTATCGGGTGATTTCAGGTGATGCGCAAATTCAAAAAAATCCTTGAGTTCCATTCCAAGAGCATTGGCTATTTTTTCTAGCGTATCAAGGGATGGAGAGCTTTTGCCTACCTCTATCCTGCTTATATGTTTGGGGTCAACACCTACAATCTCAGCAATTTTTTCCTGCGACAAACCCCTTGTCTTTCGAAGTTCTTTTATTCTGGAACCCAAAAGTCGTTTTGATTCTTCCATGATTACCTCCAAGTATTGTACACAAGACCAGCTTTTGGAGGCTTTTAGAACAACCTTAAAGATAGGAAATACATTGATAAATCTACATTTAAAGTGGTATACCCTGTATTAAATATTGATTTTTGATAATAAGTCGTCTTTAAAAATTGATTTCTTCTGATTTGAAGACAATGCAGAGCATAGAAGTTTTAAGGGATTTTGATGAAAAGACCTTCACGGAAATTATGGGGGTCATTAAAGCCGCCTATGCCGATGGGATGGATGCGGGGGATGAGTCCTACATAAGGGGGAAACTTGAAAATGAAAAAAACATTAATGTGATTTTTAGGCATGGTGATCGGGTCGTCGGCTATCTTATGGCAACCCCGCACAACGATGCATACGAAGAACTTAAGGATGATGATCCACTGCTGGTGGAAGACGCAGAAAGATACTATGTAAATTTTGTTCAAATCCTCCCTGAATATCGCAAGGGGAGAGGTCTTTTAAAAATGGTCGGGAAAATGTTCGATGAAGCCAGAGAGCAATTCGGCTCCAATAAATTTTCCTGGCATTGCAGAACGGTTAATGGACTAAGCAGCGTCATTCAAAGGTTTTTTAAGGGGATGCCCCGCACAGTAAGGCATATTGAAAGCTGGAAATACACAAAAAATGAGCCTTATGATTACATTGAAGCGACACACTATAAAAGAGCGGGAAAGGTCTAAGCAACAGAATTTCATGATCTGCGAAGACAGACAGGACATATGACCGCAAACGGAATTTATACTCCTCTTGAAATAGCCATGCCGGAAATTCAAAGCAGGTGGCATGATCAAACTATTAAAAATGAGGTGGAGAAATTTTTGCAAGAAACACCAAGACCTTTCCATAAAAGGCCCAGGGCTGTTTTATTCAGGCATATAGCAAGTCCTGACCATGAATTTTTCTATTTTTCCGAGCTTGCTGAAAAAATTGCTTTAGAAAAGCTTGGTTGGGAATATTTGGATGATTATTTCTGCTCAAGAAATGAAGACAAGATGCGTCTGGCCAAAATGACTTTTTCCTACAGGAAAGATAAGCACAATAACCCGATAATTACTTACAGACGAATTATTAATATTGAAAAATCAGAAAACAAAAAATTGCGCGATTTAAAAACACATTGGGGAGAGGGTTTTGTAACGTTTCATCACAAAATTCTGGAAAGCCATTTTTCTAAAATCGACCTTTTTGATGCCTCAACATGGCTGAAAAACAAGGGCTCTTGTGCCAGTGAGTACTACAAGTATTTCTTGGGGTTGTTTCTATGCCATGGCGTTCTATTTGAAGATTTTGTTACAAACCGGGTTGAAAAAGAATTTTTTGAAGGCGTTGTTTATCCTGCATTTAATTTTCTTGAGAAGGAATTCGGATTAAGACCTTTAATAGTACATTTGCGACCTAAAGAATATGAGGATTTTAAATTTTGGTGGGGCTACAAAGAGGAAATAAAGAATACTCTGGATTGTACGGATACGCAAAGCGATATGATTCAATCGGATAGAATATTTGTCACAAGCCGAGAGGGATAACAGATTAATAAAATAAGCCGTGTTCTGTACCTGTGGTCTTTAATTTTGTGCTTATCGGCAAAAGTTGAAGCCTCCGATTTTGGAACAGCGCTGGGAATTGCCACTTTAAATATCCCCGCCGGGGCTGATATTGCCGCCATGGGTAATGCCGACGCTTCTGCTTGGAGTTGGTCTTCCAACAACCCCGCTATGACCGCTTTTTCAAAGCCCGGTGTCGAATGGAGATATGGGGGATCTGGCACCTATGGCATTGTTGAGTTCAGCAAAGGCCCGCAACTATCATTCTATTCCGTAACAGGAGCGGTTAAGACAACAATCGGCGTTTTTCAGACCACGGCTTCTTATTTCGGATCCGATACGGAAATGACAAAGATAGGCACGGATAGTAAGTTTGCGCCGTCAAGATCCATTGATCTCACCTGGGCTAATAAAATAACCGATGATTTATTGCTCAAAGGAGATGAGCTGTATGTGGGGTGTGAAACATCTATTTCAAACTCGCAAATAAATTTTTCCTACAATCACCAAAGAATCATCCGTTCAAAATCAACCGGCAATGGCGCGATGGCCGGGTTTTTATATAAGCCCAGCGAAAGAATCAATATTGGCGGGTTCTATGGCCGGTATTGGGACCGGTCACGCGAAACGAATTACCTTTCAGAGAATTCCAGCCATGACTCTTCAGCAACCGACCAGATTAAGATCGGTGCAAGTTTTCAAGTCTTACCGCTGACGTTTCTTGCCTGTGATTATCAATTCTTAAATCTGCCGAAGATGCGTAAGGGGCAGGTCTTTGCTGGTATTGAGCAGGGGATAGTGAAGGACATTTTCTATCTTTACAGCGGGTGGGCCGCAAACGGACCGACCTGTGGTGCAGGTCTCTATTTTAAGCACGGCGGTTTTAATATCGCTTATATGCAAAATCCCTTTTCAGAGGCAAATGACTATCTGGGCCGGGCAAGAGTTTTAATGGCTATGGTGTACGGGAGTTTTTAAATCGTTTGCTTGAAATTCAAACGACTTCTTTTGCTTTCCAAAGGATTCAAAATAAATATGGAACCATCTGCAATAATCAATAAAGAAAGGGGTGATGTATATGGTGAGTATAAAAGCTCTTAATTCTCGCGAGCCAGATAAAATTTCTCAAATATTTGATATTCACAAACAATATTGTTCGGAAAATGGGAACGGAGAACTCACAGTAGGATTGAAGGAGGACCTTGAAGATACAAGAAGCATAGTGATTGTGGCTAATAATGAAAAGGGAGAAATATGTGGATACCTGTTAGCCATTGAGCATAATCATGCATGCGAATTATTCAAGGATTTTGACCCTCTACTGCAAGAAGATCCAAAAAGGTATTATGTTGATCTGCTTGAGATTGTCGAGGAATTAAAAAATCCGAAAGTACCAATTAATCTGATTCTTTCTATGGTTCAAGAAGCCGCTAAAAGGGGAATATTTGGCTTTTCCATGCATATCAGAGCCTCTTTATCTGAAAAATTTATGCATCTAATAAGAAAAAGAATTCATACTAATGTCCGGCAGGTTAGGAAAGTTTCAGGTAATTGGTATGGTAGCGCTGAAGAGTTTGTCTATATTGAAGGGACTATTAAATAGCTAATGCTTTTTTGGAATTCGATTTTCTACCATGACGGGCGACTCTTTACGAGACTGTTAAAAATAGATCGAAAAAAATGAATCCCAATAACCTAGTTGCAAAATTTTTGCCTTATCGAATTCGCGCTGCAGAACTTGTCGTGGGGATTTCAACAAAACAGCTGGTGAGTTGGTCTATAGAATATGTGCTCTGTCCATATATTATCTACACATGTGGTCTTGTATGGGGCGGAGTGACCATGCTGTTTATATCGGTTTTTACCTGTTTGCTTGCCCTTCGCTTGTACGATTGGTCAAAGCGTGATTGGTTGGGCATCGAAGCCATCAAAGAGCTTATGAATTATGAAGGAGAGAAAAGCGCCGGGCGTTTCGTCTCTTGGTTTTTGAAAAAAAGCGAACCTGTGGTTTTTCTGTTCCTCACTGTCTGGTATGATCCATTTATCACCACTGCCTACCTGCGCCATGGTAAATTTAACGGCATGGCCGTGCGCGATTGGAAGATATTTTTTGGAAGCTTGCTCATCGGCAACGGCTACTGGATACTTGCCTGCTACATGGGCATAACGCTTGTGGAGTGGGCATGGCGGCAGACGAAGGTTTTTATTTTATGATGCAAAGTCAGTATATAGAAGGGTGCTAATCCCACCCCCTTAGCCCGAAGTGCCAGATTCGGCGCGCAGTGATTTTTTCTGTTCCGGCTTAAACTTTATTTCAAGTTTGCATCCGCATGCTTCGGCATATTTTCGCAGCGTATTAATTGTGGGTGAATGCTTGCCCTTGCCTCCGCCCGATTCGATCCGTGCGATGGCTGGTGCCTTGGTGCCCATGCGGGATGCCAGCTGCTCTTGGGTAATGTTTGCGCGCTTGCGGGCTTTCAAGCATTCATCCAGAAAGGTAAATTCATCCTCCATGGAATCGTAAGAGGCGTTCACCTTGGGATTTGAAAGCATCTTCTTTACCATTTTCTCATGAGTGAGCATGTGATTGTACCTCCTCCATTCTCTTTACCGCCGTTTCAAACTCACGGGCCGGTGTTTTATCAGTTTTCTTTATAAACGAATGCAGCATCACAATGGAAGAGCCAACGATTGTGCAGTAAAAGACCCGTGCAATTCCCTCCATGCTCTTGAGCCTCAGTTCAAACAGGCCATTGCCCATTGCCTTGGTATGCGGCTCTCTCAAATTCGGGCCATATACAAGCATGCGACGGGTGAGATGAATATAGCGGGCCTGTAGGCCTTCCGGCAGGCGCATAATGTCCTGCTGAACTTTTTCGCTGTAATATTCTATCTTCCATGACATAACCCAAACATAACATATTTGTTAATACCATTCAACCCGCAAAATGTAAGGTTATCTGTATTTGAAGCACGTCATTTTAGACTGTCATTTTAGACTTGTTATACCTGCCCGTATTTGAGTATTATCATTTGCCATGACAAAGACTGAAACTTTTCTGCAATTTGTCGAGGTGGCGGTTCCATTGCCGCTCAACACCACCTTTACCTATGGCGTGCCGCCGCAGTTTGCCGATGGGCTGCGCATCGGCATGCGGGTGCTGGCGCCGTTCGGGCGGCGGCTGATAACAGGCTATGCCATAGGCTTTCCGCTGGAAGCGCCAATACAAAAAATAAAAGAAATTGCTGATGTGCTTGACGCAGAGCCGCTTTTTGATGAAGCTGACCTGCGATTTTTTCAGTGGATAGCAGCCTATTACCTTTACCCCCTGGGCCTTACCATACGCACCGGCCTGCCGTCAGGGCTGAACATCGAATATATAGACGCTTTTGCCCTCACCGATGCTGGTCGCGAGGCGCTTGCGCAGGGGGCTGTACCGGATTACGGCCTGGCCATTGCCCGGGCGCTTACCGCTGCAAAATCGCTGTCGCTGAAAAGTCTTCAAAAAAAAGCGGGGCTGCAGGGCCTTGCCTACAGCCTTCAGCTCCTGCAGCAGCAGGGCTTCATCACGGCGGTTCAGAAAAAAAAGGCGGCTGGCGTAGGCATCAAAACTGAAAAATGGTTTTCACTGGCTGAGGGGGCAACTTCCGGAGGGCTGAAGGGCAAACAGCTCAAGGTGTTTGAACATATTGCCCACAGCGGGCCGGTATCGATGAGCACCCTTCGGCTGCAGTGCGGCCCCAGTGCAGCCCAGCTTGCGACACTTGAAAAAAAGGGGCTCATCCTGTTTGCCGAGCGCGAATCCTTAAGAAGGCCACCTGACTGCGAAACGGTGTTTTTCGAACCCGTGCATGAGCTTAACCCTGATCAGAAGCACATTATCGAAGGGCTGCAACAGCCTCTTGAGGAAAAGGTGTTTCATCCTTTACTGCTGCACGGCGTCACCGGCAGCGGCAAGACCGAGATTTATCTCAATGTCATGGCCCATGTTATGCGTGAAGGCCGCCAGTGCCTGTACCTGGTTCCCGAAATTGCCCTGACAGCCCAGCTTTACGACCGTATCAGCTCCCGGCTGCAGGCACCCATAGCCATGCTGCACAGCAATCTCAGTGATGCCGAGCGCTATGATGCCTGGCGCATGATCAAGCGCGGCCAGGTGCAGGTGGTGGTGGGTGCGCGGTCGGCAATCTTTGCTTCGTTCAAAGACCTGGGGGCTATCATTGTCGATGAGGAGCATGACTCCTCCTACAAGCAGGATGACAGCCTGCGCTACAATGCACGTGATCTTTCTATCGTGAAGGCCCGCGAAGCAGGCTGCCTGGTGATTCTGGGCTCTGCGACTCCCGGCCTTGAAACCTACACCAATGCCCGCACGGGCAAATACCATTTTGCAGAGCTTAAGACCCGCGTTGAAGACCGGACCCTGCCCCGTGTCACTATCATCGATATGAAGATTGAAACAGCGATGCGCAGAAAAAAAACCGGCATTATTTCTAAAACGCTTAAAGAGGCTCTGGCCCAGCGCCTGGCCCAGGCAAGGCAGAGCCTGCTTTTTCTCAACCGGCGCGGATTTGCCCCGGTGCACCTGTGCCGCCAATGCGGCCATACCTTCCGCTGCCCCAACTGTTCGGTGTCGCTCATTCACCATTTGAGCAGCAAAAGCCTGAACTGCCACTACTGCGATTTCAGCATTGCGGTGCCCCAGCAGTGCCCTGCGTGCCGGGGGCTTTTTCTTGATTCAATGGGTTGGGGCACGGAGCGGCTTGAATCAGAGCTGCACGAGCTTTTCCCGACCGCACGCATTGCGCGCATGGACCGTGACACCACGGCGCGCCGCGGTGCAACCCATGAAATTTTGCGTGACATGCACCGAGGCAAAACAGATATTCTTATCGGCACGCAGATGATCGTCAAGGGCTATCATCTGCCGGGCGTGACGCTTGTGGGCGTGGTCTGCGCCGATCAGGCGCTCAGCATGCCCGATTACCGCGCAGCAGAGCGTACCTTTCAGCTGCTTACGCAGGTGGCGGGCCGGTCGGGCCGGGGCGAACTTCCAGGTGAGGTTATCATTCAGACCTATAACCCCGATCACTACAGCGTCACCTGCGCTGCCCGCCATGACTACCGGACATTCTATGATATGGAGTCGCGCTTCCGCCGCGACCTCAAGTATCCGCCCTTTGCGAAACTTATAAACATTCGCTGTGAGGGCACCAATGGCCGCGAGGTTGAGGCCCTGGCTCATCAAATTGGAGCATACTGCAGAAAAATATGTCAAACCGGGCCCGATGCCGGTACAATAGAAGTGCTTGGGCCCGCCAAAGCTCCCTGGGAGAAAATGAAAGGCCGGTACCGGTACCAGATGCTTCTGAAGGGTCCAGGAAGCCAGGCTCTTAAGACATGCGCGGCCAGTGCCATTCAGGAGCATGCGGAAATTATGAAACAAAGCGGCGTGAAGGTGATCGTGGATATCGATCCGATAATGCTGATGTAACAACAGCGGTAGAACCGGCTGATGCCGCTCCTGCAATTAGGAACACTGTATGCGTATACTTATTGTCGAAGACGAACAGAAAACGGCTGCCTATCTGAAAAAAGGCCTTACGGAAAACGGTTTTGTCGTCGACGTGGCAAACTCCGGCGACGACGGGCTGCACTATGCACTGACCATGCAGTATGACCTTATTATTCTTGACGTCATGCTGCCCGAGGTGGACGGCTGGACAATACTGAGCCAACTGCGCAGCCAGAGCAATATGACGCCCGTGCTGTTTCTGACCGCGCGCGATAAGGTGCAGGACAGGGTTAAGGGCCTTGAACTCGGGGCGGATGACTATCTTGTGAAGCCCTTTGCCTTCTCGGAACTTTTGGCCCGCATCAGGGTCATCATCCGGCGCGGGCCGCAGAGCAAGCAGGATAGCCTGGTTATCGCCGATCTGGAGCTTGACCTTCTGGCCCATAAGGTGACACGGGCCGGGGCCTCTATTGACCTGACACAAAAAGAATTCATGCTGCTGAGCCTTCTTTTGCAGCGTGCGGGCCAGGTGCTTTCACGAACCATGATAGCCGAGCAGGTCTGGGACATCAACTTCGACAGTGACACCAATGTGGTTGATGTGGCCATCCGCAGGCTGCGCACCAAGGTTGATGACCCTTTTGAGAAAAAACTTATTCATACCGTGCGGGGAGTGGGCTATGTTCTGGAAGAGCGCGACGAATGATGCCGAGCCTCAGCTGCGCGGGGCCTACTCGATAACGCGGCGGCTGATGGTATTTAACATCCTGGCGGCCCTTATCATACTGCTGACAACAGTAGGCTATCTGTACTATGGCCTGGTGCTCAGCCTCGAGCAGGAGGACCGCCTCTATCTGACCAAAAAAATAGAGGTTGTTCGCAGCGTTTTGCGTGAGCACCCTCATGATTCAGCTGCGGTGCAGCGCGAAATAGAACTGCAGGGCGATGTCCAGTTTACCCGTTTTTTTATTCGTGTGCTGGATGCGAAGGGGGATGTTTTTGTGCAGACCCGCAATGCGCTTTTTGCTCCATCCATCGAGGCATTCCCCGATCCGGTTGCTGCCGATATGTTGTCGGAACAAGGGAAAAGAATGCAGTTCCATGACGGCCAGGCAAGCTACCTCATGAGCGCCTGGGCTGACGATGCAAGGGCAGGCGGCAAACGCTGGGTTGTTCAGGCCGCCCTTGATCTGTCGCATGAAGCAGGCATATTGCGGCGCTACCGCATCAAGGTCGAGCTCGTGGTCATGGCCGGCATTCTTATATGCGGCACGGTGGGCTTCTGGATCGCGCGCCGGTCCATGAGGCCCATGCGCCTGCTTACCCGTACGCTGCAGCGCGTGCGCGCCACCAAGCTCAGTGAACGGCTTGATGCAAACCGGCTTCCGAGCGAACTCACGGTGTTTGCCGCGTCGTTTAACGATATGCTCGACAGGCTTGAGGATTCCTTCAACCGCCTAACGCGCTTTTCAACCGACCTTGCCCATGAGCTGCGCACGCCCATCAACAATTTGCGGGGCGAGGCCGAGGTATCCCTGTCAAAGGCCCGGACAGCAGAGGAGTATCGCCAGATTATTGAATCGAGCATTGAAGAGTATGAGCACCTCTCCCATATGATCGAAAGCCTGCTGTTCATTGCCAAGGCTGAAGGCACGGACATTGCTATCCAGCGGTCCGAGTTTTCAGCAGAAAAAGAAATTTTAGCCGTCCTGGATTACTATGACGCCTATATTGATGAAAAAAAGATCACCATCAGCTTTACCGGTTCGGCAGTACTCAGCGCCGACCCGATGCTCTTTCGCCGTGTTATGACCAATGTTCTTTCAAATGCTTTCCGCTATACGCCCGCAGGGGGGCGCGTTACGGTCACCGTCACCCGGGCCCCGGATGGAGAAGTAAAAATTGCCGTCATTGATACGGGCGTTGGCATTGCCGCAGCTGATATCGACCAGATTTTCAACCGCTTTTATCGTGGCAGCGCGGCAAAAAAACTGGTGTCCCGCGGCACGGGCCTGGGGCTTGCCATCGTCAAATCCATCATGGACCTGCATGGCGGCAACATCAAAATCGCAAGTAAGCCCTCTGAAGGAACCACGGTAGCGCTCACCTTTCCCGCATCCCCCCTGGACAAGATTACCAAAATGTAATCTCCGTGTCAGCCTTCTGTCAGAATCAAAAGGCTATACTTCAGGTATAAGCTCGGAAAAATGACCCGGGCGCAACACTGAAAAAACGACAAGGAGGATTTAACATGGAAAAAACATTAAACATTCTGGTGGGTACTCTGATAGCTGCAGCCGGGCTGCAGATCGCTGCGGTAAATTTTCTGTACAGAAGCACCAGCTATGTCGAACTGCTGAAGAACGTGGATATGACAGCGCTACAGAGCGCACTGAGCCTGATGCCGTTTCTGTTCTAACACAGAAGCCCGTGAGGCATGATGGATACTATCGTATTTGGGTGGAACCCAACTGGTAGGGGGATCTGGATGGAAATGCACACGAACCCTGCAATCAGCGAGTGCTGTCTTCTTCGTCAGGGGATTTTTCGCTGCGGAATTCCTGCAGGTTGTGCTCCATATCGGTGAATTTCTGCTGAAGGTCTCGAAACTGGCTGTCAAAGGTTTTAAAAAGCTTGTCCAGTTCATCCTCTTCAGTTTCTTTCAGGGATGCATTATAATAGGCGCTTGCCATGGATGGCCATCCTTATATCAGTTTGATTTCATGTAAAGTTCTTCGCGGCACATCTGCAGTTTATTGACAAAAGATTCAAGATGCCCGCTATAGGGTTCCAGTGGCAGCAGATCGCCTGCAATAGCATAGGCATGAATAATCCGCAGCAGGCTTCTCCATTCCTCTGAATAACCATGCTTGCACACTGAAAAAATCGGGCATATGTGGCACTGGTTTTCATATTCTACACACAGGAAAAGAGGAACTACCGCCGCTTTCAGCAGTTGCTGAAAATGCGACAGGTTGAAAACTGTACGGCTGTCACGCAGTATCCTTTGCCATTTTTCAAGAGTCAGATCAAGGGGGTCTTCGCCCTTTTCGTACCTCTCCTTCATTTCCTCAAATGACATAAGTCCCACGCTGGCCTACCCTTTTCTTTTATACTGTATTTAGGACATCCAGGCCACAAAAAAAATCATGTTTCACATAAGCTTTTTATCCGCCCTAAAAAAATATAGCAAAATCCAGAGCCTGAATTCTGGCGCTATAATATATAGTACTTCTATTGTGGTCTAAAAAAACAGGGCTGTCAAGTCTTCGAAGGAGCCATAATATTAACTTGAATTCAAACTACGGTTCATTGTAGGTTAGACATTGTTAATAAAAAAGTTCGGTGAGCAGCGGTTGGCAGCGAAAAGTAAACATGCTGTCCGCAGACTTGGGAATCGAAAAAAAACAGCATGTCACGTATCATGAAAAATATTAAACTTATCGCTTTGCTGGCCCTGTTCGGTGCCGTCATGCTCGGCAACCTGGGCGGTTGGGAGCTGAAGGGCGCAGATGAGCCCCGGTATGCCCTGATAGCCCGGGAAATGCTTGAAACGGGCCAGTATATCGTTCCGCATCTGAACGCCGAGATATACTCTGCCAAGCCGCCCCTGTTTTTTTGGCTCATGGCGCTTTCGGCAGTACGTTCAGGCGATGTGTCAGCCTTCGAGGCACGCCTGCCATCGGTCCTTGCAGGGCTTGGTCTCATTCTGCTGACCTATCTGTTTGCAGCCAGGCTTTTTGATCCCGGCACAGGGCTGCTTGCGGCCGGGGTGCTTTTTTGCTGCGAGCAGTTTTTTAGCACAACAACCAGTGCCCATTTCGACACGATACTGGCATTCTGGACAACGCTTGCCCTGCTGCTTTTTCATATCGGCTACACCCGTGCTGAAAAAGGGAAAAGATATGTGCTCGGGGCCTATGTCGCCATGGGTTGCGCGCTATTGACCAAAGGGCCCGTGGGGCTGATCGTCCCGCTTGCATCCATGCTGCTTTTTGTACTGGCCCGAAAAGAGTTCAGTCGAATAAAAGATCTGCATATCGGCAAAGGCCTTGTTATTGCCGTGGGCATCATTGCGGCATGGCTTATTCCTGCATGCATTATGGGCGGCACTGAATACACGCAAAACATCCTTTTTAAGCAGACCCTCGGCCGCACGGTTGAATCTTTTGCGCATAAAGAGCCTTTTTATTTTTATTTGATAGGCTTTCCGATTGATTTTTTGCCCTGGAGCCTGTTTGTGCCCGCTGCAGCCCTTTATTTCTGGAAATACCGCAGCCGGAACAAAGATATTCTGCTGCCGCTTGTGTGGTTTGTTTTTACCTTTACCATGTTTACGCTTGTTTCGGGCAAGCGCAACCTGTACCTGCTGCCCCTCTACCCGGCGGCTGCCATGCTCATGGCAAAATTTTTTAATGACTTTATTCGCAGTGACGAGATTTTTGCCGGGCTTTCCAGCTCGAAGCTTTTCATGGTCCCGTGTTATCTTATAGCCGGTGCTCTTCCTGCAGCAGGGGTTGCAGGTCTTGTCATGCTTATCGGCAATATCGGGCCGGTGCAAAACTTTGAAGCCGGAAGATGGATACTGTTTGCTGCTGCCTGTGCTTCTCTTTCTGCGGGGGCTGTCTGGTTGCGCAAGCGGCAGGAACTGCAGCTTGTGCGGCGATTGCCGTATCTCATCGTGGCATGTACGACCCTTGTTTATGGACTTTGGGTGGGCGTCATTCTTCCCGTTCTAGTCGACGCACGGCCGGAGCGTGCATTCTGCGAAACAATAGTGAAGACAGTCCGGCCAGAGGATAAGCTATATGCCACTTTTTCACCGCATTTATTTAATTATTTACTGCACCGCAAACATATAGCGGAGGTGCAGGATCTTGAGGAAATTCAAAAAATCATTGACGCACCTGAAAAAATATACTGTCTTGCGAAAGATACGGATTATGAGCAATTGCCCGAAGACATGAAGAGCCGTATAACCGTTCTCGAAAAAAAGACAGTGGGGCACAAAATCGTTTATCTGCTTTTCAATAAACCCCTGCCGAAAGCCTCGTAAGGATCTCTCTCTCGAAAGAGCTCTTGCCCGGACAATTAAAAGAAGTCTCCTTTGTGCCCTCTGAGACTTGTGAGTTAAATCTGTACTTGCTTTAAAATGTAATTTTGCGCGATCCTTCAGGCCGCCAGGCAGGCGATATAACGCCCTGGCGTGGTTCAAGCTCAAGCATGTTTGCCCAGGTGAGCGTGAAATCGCCGAAGCGGTTGTTGACTTCGTCCATAGCACGGGTGAGCGCGCTGGCCCGGAGCTGTGCGGGGAAAAGCGGCAGCTGGCTGGTCGGCTGCCCCAGATTTGACAGCGACACGCCAAGCAGTCGCACGGCCTGCTCGAGCCTGATGCCGCCAAAAATTTTTTTTGCCGCGGCGAATATATCGGGCGTTTCCCTGATTGGGTGCGGCGCCGAAAGACTGCGCGTGAAGGTGGTGAAGTCTTTATACCGCAGGGTGAGGCATACGGTGCGGCCTGCAAACCCTGCCTCGCGTGTGCGGCGGCCGACCATTTCCGAAAGGCGCAAAAGGTAAAATTCAAGTATGTCGCGCTGTGCTATGTCGCGGGGGAATGTCAGGCTGTGGCCGAGCGATTTTGGGTCAGGCGTTTCTTCCAATGGCACCACGGGGCTGTCGTCATCTCCCCTGCCCATTTGCCGCAACAAATCTCCGACCACGCCGAAGTGGCGGCGCAGCAGCGTCCCGTCGGCGCGGCCAAGCTCTCCGCAGGTAGTGATGCCCAGAAGGCCAAGCTTCCAGTGCGTTTTTTTTCCGATGCCGCACAGGTTTTTCGCCGGCAGGTCTTCAAGAAACGACGCTATATCACGGGGCAAAAATTCCACCAGGCCGTCGGGCTTTTGCAGATCGCTCGCAAGCTTGGCAAGAAGCTTATTGGGTGCGATGCCCGCAGAGCAGGTAAGTCCGTACCTGGTTTTTATACGGCCCTTGATCTTGCTCACAATGTCGCGCGCCGAACCGAAAAGCCGGAGCGAGCCGCTTACGTCCATGAATACCTCGTCAATGGAGAATACCTCGACAAGCGGAGTGAACTCACGGCATAGTGCAATAAATCCGCCACAGATATCCGTGTAGAGACGGTTATTGGCCTCCACAAAGATGATTTGTGGGCACTGCTTTTTTGCTTCAAACATATTCATGCCCGTTTTGACCCCGAAGGCGCGGGCCTCATAGGATGCCGTCGTGACCACGGTACGGCTGCCCCTGCCCACGACGGCAATGGGCTTGCCTCGCAGATGTGGGTTGCACTGCTGCTCCACCGATGCGAAGAAGGCATTCATGTCGAGATGGATAATGGTGCGGCACATATGAGGTATGATTTTGGAATTTGGATTGCGGAGAGCCAATAAAAATATACAGAACTGCAGTATTTGACGATCCGCAACACCTGTTTATTTGTCTTCTGTCATGGCCTTAGATGTTCCAGTTTGTTGATAGGCGCTTTACGGGATCGATTCCAAATCACGCTTCAGCAGCAGCTGCCCGGTAAAAGAGGCCGGGTCACGGGCTGCCACAAGGGCTGCGTAGCGGCCCCAGGTTTCGGTGCTGTCCCAGCCGGAGCGGTCAATATCTGGATTGAGGTATGCCCAGCCTTCGCTGTCCGTATTATCAGGCAGCAAGGCATTAACGGCTATGCCGTACTGCTTCAGCTCTTCTGCCAGCCCAAGGGTAAGGCGGTTCATGGCAGCTTTGCTTACATCATAGGCAATGCCGGTAAAGGGATCGTGGTGCAGATGTTGGGTTACCACTGATGAAATATTTATGATATGCCCCCGGTGCTGCGCCATCATTGCGGGCAAGACTGCCTTTGTGCACAGCACTGTGCCGCTCAGGTTGACATCAAGAATTTTATCCCAGTTTTTTTGCGGCATATCAAAAAAAAGTGCTGGGAAATTGGTTGCGGCATTGTTCACAAGTATATCAATGCGGCCCCACTCCTGAAGCGTTTTTTCAACCATCAGGGCAACCGATTGTTCTTTGATAACATCGGTTTTAATGGCCAGTGCGCTGCCGCCGTGCTTGCGTATTTCATCGGCGGTGGTTTCAATAGTCCCGGCTATTGACGGCAGGTCCATGCGGGTTCTGGCGGCAACAACCACCCGTGCCCCTTCACGAGCAAGGGCGATGGCGATTGCCTTTCCAATTCCTCTGCTGCCGCCGGTTACAATAGCAACGCTGTCCGTTAATGTCATGAGCCGATTTTCCCTTTTTGCAAAAAAACATTTGGATGGGGACTCCGTGGAGCATGCAGTTCCCCAAAGAGTGAATGCATTGGCTCTGATCGTTTACGACACTGCTATAAGTTTTTCCATGTCTTGCCTGCCGGGGCGCAGGGCAGGGTCCTTTTGTAATGCCTGATTGATAAAATTCCCGAGCCAGATGGGAGTGTTTGCCGGCAGGTGCGAGAGGTCGGGCTCGTCCTCAAGATGCTGACGGGCAAGCTCCAGCACGTTTGTGCTGTCAAAAACCGTCTGTCCGGTGAGCAGTTCAAAGCAGACGGCGGCAAGGCTATAGTAGTCGGCGCTGCCGGTAAGCACTGTTTCCGACCCGTTGATATCGATTGCCTCCGGCGGACAGTAATGCGGCGTGCCTTCGATCTTTCCGGGCCGCGTGCTGATGGGGAAGGCAAGGCTAAAGTCCGACAGCATGAAGGAAATATCATTGTCGCTGAGATCAATGAAAATATGCTCGGGCTTCACATCGCGGTGCAGAAAGCCCTGCTCGTGAATATACAGCAGTGCAGCCGCTACATGCCGGAATACCTTTGCCGTCATGTCAAGGGATACTCGCTGCTGCTCGGACTGAAAGACATCCATCATCTGGCGCAGGGTCCGGCAATGTGCGGGCGCGCCGTTTTTATCCCTGATGGTGATGCCCCGGGCAAGATCCATGATAATGAACTGGGAGCCGTGTGCGCTGACATTTTCATGAATGCTCACGATATTGGGATGCCGCAGCCGCAATATGTCATCAGGTATGGCGGCAGGAGGCGCGCTGCCGCCGTCAGGCCGCGAGCGGTATATTTTTGCGCATAGCCTGCGCCCCTGAATTTCATACACATGTCCGGTAGCACCTTCTCCGAGCTTTTCTCCGAGTTCATAGTCGCCGCTGATGACAAGGCCCCGGCCGAGCAGGCGCCGGTAGACCGCCGGGTTCCTGAGCAGGGTTTCCTTTTTTATGGCAAGTATCGATGCTCCCGAGTCGCCGGCAACAACAGTCGAGCCATATGGCTCGTCTGTCAGCAGCGACATAGTGCCCACAAGACTGCCTTTTTCAAGCACGGCCGGGCCGCCATCGCAGGTGGCAGCAACAGCGCTGCCTTCAAGTATCACGTAGAGCCGGTCTGCCTGTGTGCCCTGCTCTGTAATGATTGAGCCGGCCTGCCACGAGCAGAAGTCGGCGTTTTTGATTACCTCAATGAAATCATTTCTGTTTTCATAAGGGGGATCTTCCGCCGTGCGGTTGAGCTGCATGACGGCAAAGACTATGGAAGCCCGGGTGTCTTCAGTGTGGCCTGGCTGAGCGGGTTGCTGCTCCGCATCTTTTTCTGTTTCTTCTGCATCAATCGGCATATCACTCATGGCAGTCTGGTTCTCCTGAACCCTAAGGGCTTTTGTCAATCTCAAGGGCAGCCTTTTGAGGTTTCTTGCAGTATAGCACAAACTTATTCCGGGGTAATTTCTTTTTCGGGTCTGAGCATGCGCGAACGGGAGCATCGTAAAATACGATTTTGATACCTTTGCATGACAGCCCTGGCACAACAGTTCGATCGTTTCGTAGAATGCTTATCGTTTGGGATTTAAAGAGCCTTGCGAATGGCGGCCTTGGGCCTTGAATATGCCAGCGCGCTTGTATTGCATTGAACAAGAAGACATCCCGCTTGAAGGCTCCGCGGAAATAGGATGAAGTGCATACCAAAGTATGGTAAGTTTTGGACTGCAATAAAGCAGAGAGGTGATTTTTTATGTACGGCACCTATGATATTCCTATCAGCCTCCAGTCTGAGGGCATCAGCCTGAGCATTGAAAGGCGTGACGATGCAGTTGTGTACCGCCGGCAGTTGGGCGATGAGAAGGCAGAAAAGCTGCTGCTCGGGGGCGGCAGCGGCAGTATCGTCATCAATCCGGTTGAGCCGCTTAACCTGCCCAGAGATCTGACACCGTATTTATACCTTGATTTTCAAAGCACCGTGGCGCTGGGGCCAAAAATGTCGAGTACCGTGTTTGTCACATTCCCGGTCGAAATCGGTGTTTTCCTGCAGGAGCGCGGAGAGGTCGAGATACTTGATATTTTTACCCTGGCGCGCCAGAAGTATACGCTGTATGGGGATCCGCGAAACGGCCTGCTGTGCCGCTACTGGAGCACGCCTGTGGGCACTACGGCGCCCAGTGCCGGAAGGCTGCATGAAGGGGTTATGGAGCTGAAGCTTGCAAATGGTACTGGTTCCTGGGTTGAAGTGAACAAGGCTGTTTTCAGCGGCTACGGCATGAAGCTATTTTATAATGATGATCTGGTGGGCATGAGGGCCGAAATGGAGGTGACGGGAGCGACAACGGCCCAGACCGATTGCAGGGATATGCCTCTGAAGAAGCACATGATGAAATCCCTGGAGCTGTACACGGCGCGCAAGCTCGTGGTGCTTTTTCCTAAATTTGCTATGACGGACGGCATATGAACATAGAAATTTTGAAGCTGCTCAACATGCATCTGTATAAAAAAATATCGGTTCTTGACATGCTGGTGTCTGTGCTGGTCGTGGTAGTTGCCCTTGTAGCGGCACGGCTGGTGGCGGCCTATATGCGCAGGACTTTCAAAGACAAGATACGCAAGGACAATCTTGAGGTTGCTATCAAGCTTATCAACTGGACCATCGTGGCTGTTGCCGTAATCTATGCTCTGGGTGAGCTAGGGTTCAAATTTTCGGGTCTCATGGTGGCCGGCGGGATCGCCGGTGTGGTCATCGGCTTTGCCAGCCAGAGCATAGTGGGAAATCTCATCTCGGGCATTTTCCTCATGATCGAGCGGCCCATAAAAATCGGCGATCAGGTGAGCATCAACGACTATTCTGGTTTTGTGGAGGATATTCGCATTATTTCCACGACGCTGCGCACCTTTGATGGCCTTTATGTGCGCATTCCCAATGAAAAAATTTTTACCGCTCCCATCGTCAACTATGTAAACCATATTGTGCGCCGCATCGATTATACCGTTGGTATCCGCTACTCTGATGATGCAGATAAGGCCATTGCCGTCATTAAGCGTGTCATCGATGAGTATCCGTTCGCCCTTAAATATCCGGCTCCTGTGGTGTTCGTGGAAACACTTGGAGACAATTGCGTTAATATCGCCGTGCGCATCTGGGCGCCTGTGGCTGAATGGTACGGCGCAAAAATGGAACTTCTGTGGCGCATCAAGATTGAGCTGGAGCGGGAAGGTATGGAAATCCCCTTTCCGCAGCGGGTGGTCTGGTTCGGCAATGAGCTGAAGACAAACGCACAAGTCAGGCAAGAATAGGCAAGAACAAAAAAGCGTTCTGAAATGAAAAAAGCAAGCATCATTGTAGCCATGTTTTTATTGTGCTGTCTGCCTTCCACGGCCTTTTCCCGTGATGGTCTGCGCCTGACAGCCGCCTATATGTGCGAGCAGGTGTCCGATGCCGGCCCTGAAAACAGGGCCGTCGTTTTTTCTGCCGCCGACGGGAAGGTTTTTTGCTTCTGTTTCTTTGAGTCCGTGCCGGAAAATTCTACGGTTTTTCATGTCTGGTATCATGCCGACCGGCTGGTGACCAGGCACAAGCTCACACTGAAGCCGCCGAGCTGGAAGATATATTCCGCCATGCAGCTTCGTGACTCTGACAAAGGGCCGTGGCGGGTTGAAATCATCGGGGCCGACAATAAGCAGCTTGATGTTGTCCGGTTCAGCGTGACGGACTGAGCGCCATGGTGGAATCCCTTGCAGTCTTTTTACAAAGCATCCGGTGGCAGGATATCGTCGATATTCTGCTTAACAGCTACATTCTCTACCGCGTGTACGTGCTGTTCCGGGGCACGGCAGTCTGGCGGGTGCTTGTCGGTATTTCCCTGCTGCTGCTGGGAAAGAACATTGCCGAATTTCTTGGCCTCATCATCACCAGCTGGGCCATTCAGGGCATCACCGCGGCCGCCGCGCTTATCATCATTGTGGTTTTTCGCAATGAAATCCGCTCAGTGCTCCAGGTGCGCAACCTGCGGGCTTTTTTCTGGGGATCACCACAGCGCGAAATGCGGGGCACGATAGGAATAGTTGCCGATGCGGCTTTCGAGCTTGCACGCAAAAAAACGGGTGCGATTATCGTGCTGCAGTCAAAAGACGACCTGGCCGATTTTATCCGCAACGGCATTGCCTGGCAGGGGCTGATTTCCCGCGAGATGCTGATGAGCATTTTCTGGAACGGCAATCCCGTCCATGACGGCGCCGCCATAATCGTAGGGGATCGGGTTACGACGGTTGGCGGGGTGCTGCCGCTGTCGAGCCGTTCAGACCTGCCTTCGTTTTTCGGCACGCGGCACCGCGCCGCCGCCGGTCTTGCCGAGCAGACCGATGCCCTTGTTGTGATCGTGTCGGAGGAGCGGGGCGAGGTGTCGGTTGCAAAAGGCGATCAGATCGAGCGTGTATCAGGCTGGGAACGGCTTGCCGAGTTGCTTGAAGACCACCTGCTCGGGCTTGATGAACACCGGCAGCCCAGGCGCAGGGGCAAACATGAGCTGCGCCTGGCAGCCCTTGCATCCCTTGTCACGGTGACCGTGCTCTGGTTCAGCTTCACCCGTAGCGGCGATACGCTCATAAGCATCGATGTTCCCCTGGAGTTTACCAATCGCAATAAGGCAATCGATATTATCGACGCGTCGGCCTCGACCGTGCATCTGCAGCTGAGCGGATCAGGAACGCTGCTGAAATCGGTGCAGCCCGAACAGGTGCGCGTGCAGATTGACCTCGGAGAAGCAACGGTGGGGCTCAACAGGCTGTCTATTTTACCGGGGCAGGTGTCACTGCCGCCGGGAGTTTATCTTAAAAAAGTCGAGCCTGCCGTGCTTGAGGTCACTCTTGATGAGCTTGAAAAAAAGCCTGTTGCGGTGCAGGTCGACTGGGCGGGGAAACTGCCAGAGAGTCTCATTATGGTCACAGCCGATAGCGCGCCCGCCAAAATTGATGTCATCTGCGGCAAGCATACTTTGGAAAAGATTTCGACTTTGTATACTGAAAAGGTACCGTTGGAAGGCATAACGCAGAGCGGTGAATTGAGGGCGCATGTGGTTTTGCCGCCTGCATCGATAAAGTTTGCATCTGACGCGTATGATACGGTGACGGTGCGCTATCAGGTGAGGCCCCGCAACCCCGTACAATAGAGGCTACAGGGATTGCAGCGGCACATCAGCAGCTCTAGGTAGCATCAAACAGCCCAGGGTAGAGCTTGCGCATGCACTCGGGGCAGATGCCATGCGTGAATTCGGCTTCGGTGTGCTGGTGGATATAGGTCTCCAGTCCGTTCCAGTACCCTTTGTCATCGCGTATTTTTTTACAGCTGGCGCATATGGGCAGCAGCCCCCGCAGGGTTTTGATGTTTTTCAGGGCTTCCTGTAGTTCTTTGATGAGATTTTCACGCTCTGCTTCGGCGTGCTTGCGGTCGGTAATTTCCTTGGCAACGCCGCGGTACCCCAGCAGCGCTGCGTTGTCATCAAACAGCGGCACGGCGTTAAACAGCAGACATACCTGGCGGCCGTCCTTGGTGAGCAGCCAGGCTTCAAGATCAACCCACGGCTGGCGGTTGGCTACGGCAGGCATGAACGTTTCCAGAGCGCGAAGCTTTTCCTGCGATGTGAGCAAATCAAGAAAATTGTAGTCCTTCAGTTCCTCGGGGTGAAATCCCAGAATATCTCTGGCTTTGTCAGTTGCAAAGGTGTAATTGCACTGCTGATCCATTTCCCATATCCAGTCGGCTGAGCTTAAAGCTATGTCATGAAAGCGTTTCTCTGACGCCCGCAGGTTTTTTTCAGCCCGTTTGCGCTCGGCAAGCTCCGTGAGCGCCTGTTCCCGCAGGCCGCTTATTTCGCGAAGCTGCTCCACAGGCTGGGTCATGTCGGTTAAGGTGATGAGCAGCCTGTGTCCCGCGCCCGGGTTTTGCGGCGGTATGCACGAGATGACGGTTTGCTGCACCCGCAGCCGTTTGCCGGCAAGTGGGGCGGGAATGAAATGCGGATGCAACTGAGGGGAGAATATAACAGGCGGCCCGCCTTCAAGCACTGCGTCAAGCCTTCTGAGGTAGCGGTTTTCGGTCAGATGTGGAAAGCGCTCCAGAAGGGATGTCCCGCAGATGTCGCCCTGAGCTATGCCGGCCCACTCTTCCAGGATGCGGTTCCAGAACACCACGGTATAGCCTTTTTCGACGATGCAGACGCCGAAAGGCACTTGGTCAAGCAGGCTGGATTCAAAGGAAAAGTCGGTTGCTGGTTTCATAGGGTAGCTATTTTTTTGAAATGCGGGAGATCATGGTCCTGAGCACTTCCGTGCTTTCCAGCCGGAAGATAACCAGGATATAGCCGCTGATGCTCAAAGTTTTTATTAAAAAGGTTGTCTCAACCAGCATTATCATGCCCGCCTCTCCGCACAGCGTGGGAGATGACGAAATGAGGTCGGTCAGCCCATTGGCGTCGCGGTATTCGGGCAGCGAAAAATTCAGGGAACACTCAAAAATATTGCACATGGTTCCCAGCAGGCTGTTGATGATGATATTGCCGATTTCCATGAGTGTGCCGCTGCGAACGGTGTCGAGATTTGCCGCCGTTATTTCTTCGTTCGTAATGACCGACACCAGCCGGGCTGCGCTTTCCGGCGGAAACAGCAGTGCTGCAGAGCCTGTGAAATCGCCTTCAAAGCTCTGTATGACCGAAGAGATAAGGCCGTTTTCCAGGTGCTGAAATGTTTTCGGGAGCGCATCCAGCAGCACCAGCGCAATGCTGGGTACTTTTAAGATGATATGGCTGCCGGTAATGTCGTTGAGCGCGCTGGCGGCCCTGCCGATACCTATATTGATGATTTCTGTCAGCGTATCGATCTCAAGGGGAGTAAAGTTGTTCATGACAGCGGGCCCTCCAGTGCTGTTAGACCGCTCAGGACTGCCAGCAGCGTGGGGCCTTGAAACGGCTTGTGCAGCAGTGTTTTAGCGCCAAGCTCCAGCACGCGCCTGCGGGTGGTTTCCTGAATGTCTGCGCTCATAACGATGACGGGTATTGCAATACCTTTTGTGCGCAGGTTTTCCAGCAGCTCAAAGCCATCCATTTCAGGCATAAGCAGGTCGGTTATAATGAAGTCGGGTTTGTGCTGGATAGCCATGTCAAGCCCTATAGCTCCGTTTTCAGCTTCAAGGACTTCGTGCTGATTATTTTTCAGCACCTTTGCAATGCTTGATCGGGTGAAGCGGGAATCTTCAATGATAAGAATTGTGGCCACTATTATCCTCCTTGATCACAGGTAGTTCTGCACTATAGAATTGCAGCAGGAATCTGTCAATAGAAGAAACAAGGGGGGGGCTCCGCGTGCCCGGCCAAATTTTAATCCGGATTTTTCCTCCGTGGGCTCTTGCCGCATCATTTATATATGGTACAACAAAAATGACATGAAACAGCCCGTGCGTAGTGCTTCAGACAGCCTGGCCGAGGACGGTGTCAGCCGTTTTCAGAAAATCATTCTTGACCATTATCGTCGCTACGGCCGAGACCTGCCATGGCGCACCACTACTGATGCCTACCGGATTCTGGTGTCGGAATTTATGCTTCAGCAGACGCAGGTCGACCGGGTGCTGCCCAAATACCAGGAGTTTATCGGCAGGTTTCCCGACCCCGCCGCCCTTGCCCGGGCGCCTCTGCAGCAGGTGCTGGAAGCATGGTCGGGTCTCGGGTATAACCGGCGGGCACAGGCTCTGAAAAAGTGCGCCGAGACTATCATGGAGCATTGCGGCGGCAAGGTTCCGGACTCACAGGATGAACTTGAACAGCTTCCCGGCATCGGACCCTACACGGCCCGTGCCGTGTGCGTGTTTGCCTATAATCAGCCCAGCATCGTCATTGAAACCAATATCCGTGCTGTTTACATTCATTTTTTCTTCGCCGGTCAGACCAGCGTACCGGACGGAGACCTGCTGCCTTTTATCGAAAAGACGCTCTACCGCCGCAATCCCCGTCGCTGGTATAATGCCCTCATGGACTATGGCGTAATGCTGAAAAAAACCTGCTGCAATCCGGCCCGCAACAGCGCCCGGCATGCACGCCAGAGCCCATTTAAGGGCTCCAACCGCGAAATTCGGGGGATGATTATTAAGATGCTGCTTGTGCATCAGGCCTGTACCACAGCGATGCTGATAAAAAAAACAGGCAAAGAGCCCCAGCGAGTCAAAGCGGTTTTACAGCAACTGCTGGAAGAGGGCCTTGTGAAGAGGCAGGGCTCCCGCATCGCTCTGCCGTAAAATCCAGCAGGTTAATGACAGTTGCAGTGGCTTTTTCCTGGCAGCTGGCGCTGTTTCCCCGCGCTTGCAATTTAGCGGTTTGACAAAAAAAATGTTTTGTTATAGATATAAAACATTGCACATCATGAAGAATTACATGGGGGTTGCATTTTCATGCTCTGCTGATCATCCAGTGCGTTCCTCCTGCTCTTGATATGCCCCTGTAGGAATAATTTTCAAGAGGATATGTCATGGCTGTGAAGGATGTCGATTCCGTCTCTCTGAACCGTCAGAGCATTGACACTGTGCTCACGAAGGAGACAGACCCTGAAAAGTTGTTCAGCCTGGGGCTTTCCTGCTACCGGCAGAAAAAGTTGCCGGATGCCAGAAGATTGTTTTCCCGGGCCTGCGAATTGAAGCCTGAAGAGCCCCGGTATGCTTCCTACTGCGGTCTGCTTCTGGCCCTGGTGATGCGAAAGCTCAAGGAAGCCCAGAAACTATGCGAGGGGGCCATTAGCCCTGATTGCACTGCCGTCGAGCTATTTTATAATCTCGGCCGGGTCTATCTTATGCAGGGAAATCGGGAAAAGGCTCTGCAGTCATTCCGCAAAGGCCTTCAGATTGATCCTGATAATGCAGTCATTCATCGAGAGCTTGAGAATATAGGCACTCGCAAAAAACCTTTTTTCAAATCCCTGAGCAGAGACAATCCCCTGAACCGACTGGCAGGCATGCTGCGCAGTAAACTATACAAGCATAATCCGGTTGATCTATATACCCCTTCCAAAATAGTCCGCTGAAAATTACACGGCTTATTTAAAACGCCCCCGGTTGCACGACACCGGGGGCGTTCTGTTTGTATGGACCGCGGCAATCTGTCAGAAGAGGGCTATGTCCGGGGTGCTGCATGCCTGCTGTGATGCTCGCGCAGATACTGCGCCGTGAGCGACTCGCGAAAATCGCCGCTTGCAACGTCACCAGGAGGGCCTGCGGCGGTGACTCTGCCGCCATCTGCACCGCCGCCGGGGCCAAGGTCGATGATGGTGTCAGCCTGGCCGATCACCTCGAGGTTGTGCTCAATGATGACCATGGTGTTCCCGAGCTCGACCAGCTCCTGCAGCACGCTCATGAGCTTTTCAATATCAGCAGGGTGCAGGCCTGTGGTAGGCTCATCAAGAACATAGAGCGTTGTGCCGTGATCGTTTTTACACAGCTCGGCGGCGATCTTGATGCGCTGCGCCTCACCGCCCGAGAGCGTGGGGCTTGGCTGCCCGAGCCGCAGATACCCCAGCCCCATACGCTGCAGTATATCCAGCGGCCGGTGTATGGCTGAGAACCCGGTGAAAAAATCGCACCCCTCCTCAACGGTCATGGACAGAACCTGTGAGATATTTTTTTCCTTGAGAAGAATCTGAACGGTTTCATCGTTGAAGCGGTTGCCGCGGCACTCGTCGCAATCCACATACATGTCGGGCAGGAAGTTCATGGCAATCCGGAGCTTGCCCTGGCCCGAGCATTTTTCGCATCGCCCCCCGCTGACATTGAAGGAAAACCTGCTTGCAGCGTAGCCGCGCATGCGCGCATCCGGCACAAGAGCATAGAGCTTGCGTATATCATCGTAGAAACCCACATATGTCGCAGGCACCGAACGGGGTGTTTTGCCGATGGGCGACTGGTCGATTTCAACGACGCGCTTGACCTGCTCTGCGCCTGCAATATCCCGGTGGCTGCCGGTAGAGCCGAAATACTGCCCGAGCTTTTTGCGCAGGCCCTTGTAGAGGGTCTCGCGCACAAGGGTCGTTTTGCCCGACCCGGAAATGCCGGTTACCACCGTGAGCCGTCCCAGCGGGATGGCGACGGTAAGGTCCTGTAGATTGTGCTCGCGGGCGCCAACCAGGGTGATGTGCGCGCAGCCCGCAAGCGGCCGTGACTGGCGGGTGTCCGCGTGCCGGGCTGTTTCAGAAAGCCAGGAGCCGGTGATTGAGGCTGGATTTTTTTGTATTTCGGCCAGTGTCCCTGCAGCCACCACCCGGCCGCCATGCATGCCGCCGCCCGGCCCGAGATCGACAATATAGTCGGCGCTGCGTATCATTTCTTCATCATGCTCAACGATGATGACGCTGTTGCCCTTCTGCTGAAGCTCCCGGATGATGGCAATGAGCTTTTTGCTGTCATGGGGGTGCAGGCCGATGGTGGGCTCGTCCAGCACATAGGCAACGCCCCGCAGGTTTGATGCCACCTGCGCAGCCAGACGCATGCGCTGGGCCTCGCCGCCCGAAAGCGTGTCTGCGCTGCGGTCAAGGCTGAGATAGGAGAGCCCTGCCTTGTCGAGCAGTTGCAGCTTGGGAATAAGCTCCTGCAGTATGGGCCGAACGACTGCCCGGTGTTTTCCCGAAAAAGAAAGTGTTTTCAGGAATGCCAGCAAGCCCGGTGCCGTCATGGCAGCAAGTTCGGCAATCGATTTGTCCCTGATAAGCACGGAGCGGGCTGCCTGGTTCAGGCGCGTACCATCACAGTCCGGGCAGTTCGACTCAATATGGAACTGAGCCAGGTAATCCTGCAGCTGGGAGTCGTCACCTGCTCGCGGTGAATCAAAGAGCGCTGCAAGGCCGGGGAAAGCTTTTGAGCCATGCAGCAGGGCCTTGTATTTTGCCGGTGTCAGAAGGGCAAGGGGGTCATCCGGGGCTATGCCGAGGCTGCGCTCGATGCGGCCGATGATGCGTTTTCTGAGCGCCGGGGGCACCTGCTGAGCGATAAGAGCAGGTATGGCCCCGTCATGAATCGAATGATGGCGGTCGGCGATCATCAGCTCAACCGACAGCGCTGCAACCGTGCCAAGCCCTTCACAGCGGGGGCATGCCCCGGAAGGGCTATTAAACGAGAACAGGCGGGGGTCGGGCTCCTCCATGCTGACATGGCATTCCGGGCACGATGCTTTGATGCTGTAGAATTTTTCATCGCCCTGCGGCGACAGTATCATCATTTCCCCCCTGCCAAGCCCGAGCGCGCGGTTGACCATATCCTGCAGGCGCGGGGCGCTGAGGGCTGCAGGCGCGCATTCAGCGGTGATGAAGTCGATCTTATGCTCGTGATAGCGCTTGACGGCGAAAATATTGCCAACCTCAACAACGGAGCCGTCAATACGGATGCGGCTGCAGCCTTCCAGGCGCGCCCGCTGTATGATGTCTTTATGGAATCCCTTGCGGCCGCGCACCTGCGGGGCAAGCAGCATCACCTTGCGGCTGCCGAAGCTCCGGGCGATATCGCGGCAGATGTCCTGCGGGCTTTGCGCGGCAAGGGGCCTGCCGCAGCCGGGGCAGTGCTGCTGCCCGGCCTTGGCAAACAGCAGGCGCAGATAGTGATAAATTTCCGTGGCCGTGGCGACAGTGGAGTTGCGCCCGCCGCGCGAAAGCATTTGCTCGATGGCTACCGTTGGCGGAAGCCCCCTGATGGCATCTACATCGGGCCGGGCCACCTGCGTGATATACTGGCGGGCATAGGGCGATAGCGTTTCAAGGAATCGACGCTGGCCCTCGGCAAACAGAATGTCAAATGCCAGGGTTGATTTGCCCGAGCCGGAAAGGCCCGTGATCACGACCATCTGGCCCAGCGGCAGCTTGAGGGACAGGTTTTTGAGATTATGTTCGCGGGCCCCTTCGATAGCAATGCAGGGGTTGCCATCGCGCGGGGCCTGTTTTTTACGGCTCCGCTGCACAGCGGTTGCCGTGAGCACATATTCTTTTAAGAAGCGGCCTGTGTAAGAATCGGCTGCTGCCATGATTTCATCGGGCGTTCCCTGCGCCACAATGCTGCCGCCCACCTGTCCACCTTCCGGGCCGAGGTCAAGGATGTGATCTGCGCATTTGATTATATCGAGATTATGCTCAACAACGATAATGGAATGGCCCTGCCGCACAAGATAGTCAAAGGCCTGCAGCAGCTTTGCAATATCGTCATAGTGCAGCCCTGTTGTGGGCTCATCAAAAAGAAAAAGCGTGTAGCCCTGGCTGCCCTGCCTGATAAATGAGGCCAGCTTCAGCCTCTGCGATTCGCCGCCCGAGAGCGTATTGGCCGGCTGCCCGAGCCGCAGATACCCAAGGCCAACCATGTCGAGTATGCGCAGGGGGGCGGTGACTTTCGGCGTGTCGGCAAAAAAAGTGCAGCCTTCGGAGACAGTCATCTCCAGCACGTCATAAATGGATTTGCCCTGCCAGGTGACTTCGAGCACCTCTGGGCTGTAGCGCCTGCCGCGGCATGCCGGGCAGGTGACATACACATCGGCCAGAAACTGCATCTCAACCATCTCATAACCGTCGCCCTGGCACTGCTGGCATCTGCCACCCTGGCTGTTAAAGGAAAAGGTTGAGGCCGTATAGCCCCGCTCGCGTGCGGCATCGGTCTGGGCAAACAGGGCGCGTATGGCCTCAAAGGCCTTCATGTAGGTGACCGGGTTTGAGCGCGGGGTTCTGCCGATGGGGCCCTGATCCATAAGAATCACGGTCTCGGGAGCATTTTTCCCCTCAAAGAAACAGAGGCCGGATTTTTTATCGCGCCGCGACAGGGTTTTGTACAGCACTTCCTCAAGAAGGGTTGACTTGCCTGAGCCCGACACTCCGGTTATGCAGACCAGCAGGCCAAGAGGAATGGTGATATCAAGTGATTTGAGATTATGTGTGTCCGCAGCGCGAACCTGCAGGCGGCAGTCGGGTGAAGGCCTGCGCCGCAGCCGGGGAGGCCTGATGGCAAGAGCCCCCGACATGTATTTTCCGGTAAGTGATGCCGTGCTTTTCAGAAGCCCGGCTGGTGTTCCCGTAAAAAC
>Ga0114951_10001033_pt1 | contig 36341 bp, 41 predicted proteins | sample AM7aDNAmetaG_FD_88677 | JGI IMG/M metagenome (GOLD analysis project Ga0114951, IMG submission 88677) | Freshwater microbial communities from Finland to study Microbial Dark Matter (Phase II) - AM7a DNA metaG | ecosystem: Environmental > Aquatic > Freshwater > Lake | place: Finland: Lake Alinen... | reverse complement strand
CTCGCTTGCGTATTCGAAATAGTTGTTTCATCGATGACCTCCTCGCATGAAGATTCGGTTCATGCAAGAATCATCGGCAAAACAAGTTAAGTGCTATTTATGAAAGTCCGACAGTAAAACTAGACTCCTGTATTGGATTGCCTCGGCGATATGCTCGGACTGAATCTGTTCGCAGCCGGCCAAGTCGCTGATCGTTCGGGCGATTTTAAGTATCCGAACAAGGATTTGCTCTATACAGCCTACGAATATCCCGAGTTTGTTCCTATCGTAACCATCAGATGGTTTGAACTGGTTACCCTTTAGCGAAGTCTGTTTGAGCCGATAACTAGGGCGTGGTGGTTGGTAACATTTAGAATCCGGAGAATACATCCATGAAGGATTTATTTTGGAGGGGCTTGGGAGGTATCGTTTTGGTAGCACTAGTGATTGGAGGATTGTACTGCGGGATGTGCGGAGAATTTTTTACCGGAGCTTTCTTCATCGTTGCTGTCGTTGTGCTACTTGCTATCAAACCAAAAAAACGACAAGAACCCACCATCAAGAGGATCATACTGCATCGTTCGCTAGTTTCTGTGCTTGCCGTGCTGTCCGTTCTCTTTTTCTTGGGACACCATACAAACTATAGCCCTTTTAGATCTTACTGGGAACATACGGCAAAAGAAAGTCCTTCTAAAATTGAGAACATCGCCTGCAAAAAACCATTCGACAGCCGAGCAGGTGTTTGCACCTTTGGCGGAAGCCAAAGCGAATTGGATAAAATTGTCATCCATCTTGGATTGAAAGAAATAGTAACCCATAGCGTAACCCCTCCTAAAGATGAACACGGGAATCCGATCTCTGGATTAAAGGGGGGGGATTTGCCTCAGAGTTTCGGTTGCAAAGATATGAAAGAGTTTAGCGTTGTAGGTTTTACAGGCAACATGCATAAAGCCCCAGGCAAAGACTGGGAGCCAACAAAAGTTCGGTATTTAAGACCTGAGGTTCATGTCTATACTCCGAGTGATCCAGAATATTATGGCAAATGGCACGATGAAGATGGTCTTCTGAATCGGTATGGCGTTCACTTTCAGACTCTTTATTATAATAGTCAATCTCAAGCTGGATGTGTTGACCTCAATCATCCATGGGGCTGATTAAAAGAACAAGCAACGGCCCCTTTTTGGTGACAGCTATCACCCATACCACTGTCTGTCTAAACTCCTGTACTGAATTGCCTCGGCAATATGCTCGCTTTGAATTTGTTCGCATCCCGCTAAGTCACTGATCGTTCGGGCGATTTTAAGTATCCGAACAAGGATTTGCTCCATACAACCTACGAATATCGGGAGTCCGTTCCGACCATAGCCATCAGATGGGAAGAACTGGCCATCCTTTAGCGAAATCCGTTTGAGACGATAATTACTGTGACAATTATTAAGACTTGGCTTGCCGAACTATTTCGTAAACTGAGGAAGGAGACGAGAGAGCAGAGGCGGGGGTTGTGGGGATAAAGACAAGGAGAAAAAAATGAACAAATTGAGTAATCAAAAAATAGAGCCAAAAGAATTTGGAATAAGGCTCCCCTGTAGCAAAGAAGAAATTAACATAAGCTTAAGAGTTGACGATTTATACATATGCTTTTCTTTATCCAGCAGTGAATGGAGCAATCTTCTTCAATTTCTAAAGAAAACCGAAAGCAAGGAATATCTCCCCCAACACTGTCTACAATATTCCGAATTCGACATAGATACAGATAAATATTCCTATTCCGACTCCAGAGGAATCATCCAGTGGACTCGGGAACTTTTTTCCGAAGTCATTATGAAGCCTGGCGAGAGTAATTTAGACAAAGAGCTGGCAGAGATTACTGCTGGGCTAGACCCGCTAGTGCGTGAACAGTTCAAGGAACGCATGCAAAACGAATTTCAACAAGAGCAAGAGCGCATGAAGAAGCAAGAGCGTAAGCGGCTCAGCGAGGCCCTAAAGCAGGAGCGCAAGCGGCTGAAGGGATTAAAAGAAGATGCCAAAAAGCATCTTGTTGCAGAGACAATTTATTTGCGCAAAGAAGGAGTAATCACAATAAATATGAGTAGGGAGCGTTTCTATCGGTTTAGAGAACATTGCCTGAGCCCCAAAAATCATTTGACCATGATTGGAACGGAAAGGGAAATTTGGTTAAAACGAACACCTGGGGCAAGTTTAGTTCAGAAAGAAGCAGAGACAGAGGTTTGGCAATCTGGGAAGAAATTTTACTACTTTGCAGATAACAGACTCACCAACGTGGACGATGGCCAATGGCACGAACAACTGCTCAGAATCAGTCATCTAAAAATAAATAGGCCTTCAAAACCTTGAGGAAGCCATAACCGAAGACCTAATCAAAAAAAGCATCACCCGTACCACTGCCGGTCCAGACTTCGATATTGAATTGCCTCGGCGATATGTTCCGACTGAATTTGCCCGCAGCCCGCTAAATCGCTGATCGTTCGGGCGATCTTAAGTATCCGAACAAGGATTTGCTCTATACAACCTACGAATGCCCTGAGTTTGTTCCTGTGGTAACCATTAAATGGAATGAATTGGCGGGCATTTCGAAGTGAAATTCGCCTAATCCCAGCATCCTCGGTGGCCGATAACTACATCAAGTTGATACTAGTGATTAGTTTTGGAAACGCAACAGCTAGCCGGACAAAGGAGCATTCTATGATATGCAATAAGAATATAGGGACATGGATTCTTGCTGTGTTCATTCTCGTCATCTTTGTTTCGCCAAGTTATGCGGAGAAAATTGATGCAAATCGTTCTGAGAAATTACATGCAATATTCAATGAAATTAAGAACTTAAATGATTTAACGGATGCTCAAAAGCAACACTACCAAAATCAATTACTAGAACTGCTTCCAGCAAAAAACCAATCATTGGAAGATTTTAAGCAGACATACCCATATTCAGACTTCTATAAACAATTCATTCAAGCCCAAATTCGGAAAGCATTAGCAAGCGATGTTAGCGGACTTCGGGTTTCAAAGGTGATGCCAGAATATGTTTCCTTCTTTTACACAGACGATTCTTGCCAAGAAACAGTAACAGGGAGGCTCGATTTGGATAAGGCAAGAGCAAAAGCATCACAGTTGTCCGAAGTTGTTTTTAAGAGTCTTCCCGAAATAAATAAGTTAAAGATTTTTGCAGCATGCGACATTACTAATACTGCTACTGCTACAGGAAAGAGAGATTGGAAAGATTTCGATTTCAAACGGCATATCTGATAATCACAAGACTTCGTCTTTCGGCCTAACACAAAAGGTCATCGAGGGATAACCTAGTCGGCTTCTTTGTTCTTATCCCCATCCAAACATACAATGTATGAACCTTTGAGAAATCCATTTTGAAACTCGTCTAGCCAGCCTATCCATACCACTGCCTGTCCAGACTCCGATACTGAATAGCCTCAGCGATATGATTTGATTGTATCTGCTCGCTATTGTCCAGATCTGCGACAGTTCGGGCGATCTTAAGTATCCGAACAAGGATTTGCTCTATACAACCTATGAATATCCGGAGTTTGTTCCTGTGGTAACCATTAAATGGGATGAATTGGCGGGGATTGGGGTTTGAATAGAATCAAATGTAAAACATATTGCCACGAAATACAAGTATACATATGACAACCACCTGTAGTACAATCCCTTCATGGTCAATACCGATAACTGCGTTACCGTCATCCAATTCGCCGATAAAGCGGGTATCACTCGGCAAGCTGTAAATAAAATGATCAAACAAGGTCGGATCAAGGCTGACTTGTTCGGGAAAACTTACTTGATTGAGAAGCAGCAGCTTGAGCAGTACCTAACCAGTAAGAAGAAGTAATATATTTTTTGATCAAGAAGTTGACATAAGACAACTAGAAGGGGAGAAGATGATCGCATTTAACGATGTCGCACTTTACGGAAGGGTGAGTACCTCAAATCAACAGATCGAGACTCAGTTGCGTGAGGCACGAGAGTATTGCCAGAGGAACGGCATAGTCGAGTACAAGACCTATGCGGATGTTGGAGTCAGCGGTGGAACGGCCTCCAGACCACAACTGGATGCGATGCTGACTGACTTGAGAGCCGGGAGAATCAAGACCATCATCGTGTACAAGCTGGATCGGCTTGGAAGGTCGTTAATGCACCTTCTCGATCTGCTTAGAGAATTTCGGAATCGAAATGTTCGACTTATCAGCATTTCGGATGGTCTAGATACTGCCAATGATAATCCTATGAACCGTGCCTTCTTTCGCCTATTGGCCGTGTTCGGGGAGTTAGAAAAAGAAATCATTCGTGAACGAGTCATGTCAGGACTGGCCCATGCAAGGGAATGTGGCAAGAAACTTGGTAGGCCTAAAGGTTCTAAGGACAAAGGACAGCGATCCGTGTCGGGTTACCATTTGCGATATGCGGGTCGTTCAAAAACCCAGAGGAAAATCGGACCGAGATGGCAAGCGTGATATCGGAAGGGGAGCAACAATGATTCAGGCAACCTCCAAGTGGATTAATAGGACCAGACTATCGCCCCTGAAATCAGTCCGGCTTTATTGCAAGACCGTTTGCGGTGGTTCTGCAAAAGAAGTGAGGCTGTGTACGACTGCTGACTGTCCCCTTTACGCATACCGTTTTGGAAAGAATCCATCCCGATGTGGTGTAGGAGGATGCCAAAGAAGCCGTAATGGTCAGTTTCTTCGCAAATCGATCCACTCACGGGGTGAAATTCAAACCATGGCATCAAAAGAGGGTTCGGATATGGGTGAAGCCGTTCTGGCTCGTCCCGGATCAAATATGAAAGGATCTGGAGGGTCGAAAATAGAAGTCTCTCAAGGAGAAGTTCGGATCGAGAAAACAAGTTCCGGGATGGTGATCAGGTTGACTCAGATGGCATAGTGGTCGCAATACCCATCTCCAGAATAGTAAAAGTGCTTTTATCCCACCCTATTGCGGAAATTTTCAAGTCATTCATCTAAACTTGCCTAGTCAGTAATTTTTTGTGGGAGTATAATTATGCCATCCTTGGGGTGATTTTCCCAAAAATACAGGGAGGCATAGTGACTCACTACATATCAAGTGCTGCGGTTGAGAAATATGCAAAACCACCGTCCCCTAGTGTTGTAAGTCAGGTAAAGGTTTTGCATGAGACGATCAGAGATGTTTTTCCGGGAGATCAATATTTAACAATTCTTCAGGGGTCATACAAAAATGATACAGCCGTTAAAGACATCAATGATGTGGATATTGTAGTAATTTGTAAAAAAATAATAAGTGGAACATTTGGGAATCCAGCAAAGAAGTCATCGACAGTTGTTTCGTGGGACTCAATCTTCCAAAACATAAAAGAATTTCTTACCAAGGCGGGGTATGGAGTTGTTCTTGGAGATAAATGTCTTAAAGTGAAGGGATCTTTTGATGTTGATGTTGTTCCGGCTGTTTATACAGAAAATCCAGACAACGATCCCGTAGCCATCTTTTCCTTCCGGGAAAGACTTGAACGCAAAAACTATCCTAGAATTCATGCTCAGAACGGGGAGGATAAAAATCAAGGAACAAATGGGCAATTCAAACCGATGGTAAGAATGTTTAAAGTGTGGTCGCAAAATCATTTTACTGATCCTAAAATAGCACCATCCTATTACATAGAAAGTCTTATTTATAACATGCCCAATGAATTATTTGTTTCTGATAAAGCCTTGGCATTTACAATCCTTACGAGGAAAATTTTGCAGACAACAAATTTAAAAACAGTTGCCGGAGATAGATGGATAACAGGTGAAGAATGGCCAACATTTGGTCAGCTTTGTTCTGAACTGGCGAAAACAGAAGTTCATTTAGATAACGCTTTAAAAGCACCCAGCGAGTGGCTGGCAACGCAGCATTGGAAAAACGCATTCAATGAGTAAAGCTGATTTCAAGATACTAACCATCGATGGCGGTGGATCAAAAGGGATTTACGCCTTAGGCATCCTTTTTGAGATCGAAAAAAAATTAAAATCCCCCTTAGTAGATCATTTTGATGCTTTTTATGGCACATCAACAGGTGCAATTATTGCAGCCATGCTGGCAAAGGGGAAATCGGTTGCTGATATCAAAAAAATCTATATCGAAAAAATTCCAACTGTTATGTCCGCTCAAAACAAGTCCAAACAATTAAAGGTGGTATTGGAAGGAGAGTTTAAAAACGAAATGGCGGATGTTTTTAAAAAATTTGTCGGAATTGTGGCAACCTCGATGGATGAAAAAACTCCCAAGATTTTCAAATCAAGCATAGATGCTGCTCACAAAACCCAGAGCAGCTTTGTACCCTTCTTTGGTTGCTCGGTTGTTGATGCTTTGATGGCATCCTGTTCCGCAGTTCCTTTTTTTGAACGGGCATATCTGCGCAATGATGAGATGCAGTTCTCTCTTATTGATGGTGGTTTTTGTGCAAACAATCCGACATTATTCGCAATCATTGATGCCTTAAAATCATTTAAAAAAAACCCGCATGATGTTGTTGTTATAAATGTTGGGACGGGTGAGTTTCCCAAAAAGGAGACATTGCATGAAAAAATAATAAATTTATTGCCATTAGCACCCGCCCGCTTTTTTATGGACATGCTGGAAATAAGTTCTAACACCACCGCTTTTATTACAAAAGCTTTATTTTCTGAAAACATGAAGTTACTTAGAATAAGTGACCCTTGCACCGACCCATCCCTCGCAACTAATCTTTTAGAGAAAGATCCGAGCAAATTAGAAAAATTATTTTTAAAAGGTAAGACATCGTTCAGAGAAAAAGAAGACGAATTCCAAAAGATATTTAGTGGTCTATAAAAAGATATTTCTCTATTGTGGATAGAGATCCCTTCCAGAAATCTTGTTGCCCATCTTGTTTCTTCCCGGCGGTTCAAGCTATCCTTCCTTCCAAAAGGAGGGTCACAACATGTCACTCACATTCGGGGAAGCGTTGAAGGAAAGGCGTAAAGTCCGTGGAATCACCATCGTTGAACTCTCAGAGGAAACAGGTTTGAGTCAGGCTGATCTTGTCCGGGCGGAACTGGGGCAAGCTGAACCTACGGCTCATCAAAGGCGGAGGATCGAAACTTTCATCAAACGGCAGCGGATAATCTAATCAACGCATTGAAATATTATACCTTTCGGTCCATGGGGATGCTTATCACCCGGCCGATTTTGAAATTGACCTCATGGATCTAAAGGATTAAAGTACAGCCAGTATTTCAAGGCAAGGAAAGCAGTAACGGCGAAAAAGCCGTTTTTTTTAATTTCAATGACCTTGTATTAGATTGTATATGTTGGAGGTAGGGAGAACATGGAAAAAGTTCTGCTGACAAAAGAAGTAGCGGAGATGCTGAGACTAAGTGAAGAGTATGTCCGGGAACTGATTCGCCAGAGGAAACTGAAGGCTTATCAGGAGGGAAGGCGAGGTGGCTACCGCATTACCATGCCGGAGGTTCAAAGATACATTGAACGCAAACATCGTGAACTGGAGGCCAGTCGGAGATGAAATATCTATATTTGATTGCTGGGATCGTCTTGTTTCTTTTGAGTTTTATCATTCATCATTACTACATTCAATTCATGGTGCTTGGCTTGTTCTTGATCGTGCTGCATTTGGTGAATAAGAACAAACAAGATGTGTCGGATCTGAAAGGACTTATCCAGAAGCATAACGAGTTGCTGAAAAACGACATTGATGAACTGAAGAAAAAATAGGGTGAACTATGTGGAAGAACATTTTTAAGTCGATTCTTATAGCTGTCTCCTACTATTCCCTGAAAAAAGTCATCGAAAGACTTCCTCCGCAGTTTCGCCCCTATGCGATTTTTGTTCTCCGAGCATCTGTTTTTTTCATTCTCTTTCTCGTCATCTTCGCATTTCTTTCTAGCCGTGTTAATGCTATCGATAAGAATGCGGAAGGTGTTTCGCATCTGATAATTAATATTCTTTTGGGTTTCTCCTTTCTGATCACGATCCTTTTTTCTTTTCTCCTTACGGCTTTTGTGGAAGAGGTGTATAGAAAGATTTCCGAGTTTCATCAAAAAGTAGAGGTCGGTATCAAGAAGGCAACAGAAACGCCCGGAAAAATGATTAATCAATCTGTTGAGACAACGAAAAATCTCTTTATCAAGGCAACGAAGGCAGTCGGTGATGCCACCCGGTCACTTTATGACACCTCTACTCAAGTAACCAGTTCTTCTGTGGATAAAGCTGATGAACTGGTCCAAAAGGTTCTGAAAAGGAAAGAATAAAAAATCATGCCCATCATAAATTCAGAGATGTTTGAATTCAAGCAAGAGCAGATGCAAGCTATGTTTTTGAGCAAGTTGATTCCTGTGCTGATAGATATTCAGAAAACAAAATCAGGAACGAAAAAAATACTTCTCAGCCGGGTTGAGGTTGAACCCATCAAGATTAAGACAGAATGGCTTCATCGCTGGTGGAGCAATTTGCAAAGTCTGATGCCGGAGGCTCACAGGATGGGATTGCCATCCAACATTACATTAGCACAAGAATTGCTCGCCAAGATTTCCCTGAATCAATCACAAAAACGGCTTGTGCTTATTGATTGTGTGGAGTTTGAAGGGTATTACGCTCAAGTCGGTGAGAAAGATAATAAAATAACCAATCTTCATGAAGTGAAGATGAGCGGTGATTGCAAAAAAGAGGGCGAAAAAATAGTGACTCGTGTTTTGGGCATTCCCGATTCCAGTTTGGACAAGCTTCGCAAGGCCATTGCGGGTGCAAGGTTTGATTATCAGGAGACGATAAAAAAAATCTTAAAAGTAATTATGACCGGGGGTGTCCTAGGTTTATTTTCTTGGGCAGCTGTACCGATTATTGGATCAATCATTGGAACAGCAGTACTTGGATTACATGGAGCAGCTGCTCTTACTGCTGGATTGGCTTGGGTGGGTGGTGGTTCTTTAGCAGCCGGGGGTTTGGGGATGGCTGGGGGTACAGCAATAATAGCTGGTGCGGGAGCATTAGTTGGGATTGCGGGAGGTGGCTTGGCCTCACAGTTGCTGCATATTGATAAGGCTAGTGCGATTAGGAACTCCGTTCAGCTGGAAATGCTCATTGGTGTATTTATTTTGGCTGAAAAAGATGGCCATCTTCTGGCGAGCCAACTTTACGATGAAGCAAGAAATACTTATCAGAAAGTCTTCTGTTTAAGAGACGATGTACAACTTCACCGAGAGAATAAAGATGTTCAGGAGATTTTCAGCCAAGCAAAGGCTCGGGGGGGAACAAAGTTTTCTGAGAAAGATTTAAGAAAGGATCTGGTAAACGGACTCAATGAATCACTAACCGTTTATGGAAAAATGTTAGATCGAATCAGAGCAAAGTTAATTCCGTAGAACTAGAAAGAGCGGGAGTTGATGAGAAAAAAAGCGATCTTTGGAAGTTTGGTGTGTATTTTCATTATTTTCTCTCTTCCCGTCTTCCTACATGCTCAACAAGCAACTATCGATGAGCAAGTCTATTTCTCCCCTAAGGGTGGCTGCACCGAAGCCATTGTCAAGAATCTGGATCAGGCTGAAAAATTTGTGCTTGTTCAAGCATATTCTTTCACTTCAAAACCTATTGCTGAAGCACTTGTGAATGCACACAGGCGTGGTGTGAAAGTGGAGGTTCTTCTCGACAAGAGTCAGAGACACGGAAAAGGAAGCAAACTGAAGTTATTGGTAGATGCTGGAATACCTGTCAGCATCGATACCAAACATTCGATAGCACACAACAAGGTCATGATCATTGACGGTGTCACCGTGATGACCGGATCTTTCAACTTTACCACCGCTGCTGAAGACAAGAACGCTGAGAACCTTTTGGTGGTTCACGATAGAGTGCTTGCAGAGAAATATCACGACAACTGGAACAAGCATCAACAGCACTCCGATCCTTTTCAGGCACGAAGCGAAAATGAGTCCGAGCGAGGCATGTAACCCAAAATAAAAACGGCATAGGGAGATTAAGATGGAAACTAATCTTAAAAAAGGGTGGAGTTGGAAAAAAGTTTTAATTTCAAGTTTGATAGCAGCTATGCTGCTTGGCGTTATTGTTGGTTTTGTTTCTGACTATTATGAAAAACAAGGGCAAATCCAAAGCAGATTCTGCGGACAACTACGGGAATTCTGCGGTGAAAATAAAAAAGTAAATCTATTTACTACCGACAAAAAATTGGCTCAGACAATTTCCGAGTCGATAGCACCGATAAAAGATGCTCAAGACAAAGGAAAAGCTGAGAAGGCAATCGATGGACTTAACAAAATAATTAAAAAAAATCCAAATTCTTCAGAAGCGTATTTGCTTAGGGCGATGCTTCGCTTGCAAGTTCTTGCCAGCACAGATTATTCCCAGATTATGAGCGATCTTAATAACGCTATTAAAAACAAAACCAAAGAATCGATTTTTTCAGAAGCTGAAATGTACAGCATGAGGGGTAAGGCCAATAAACGAATGGGCAACTATGGGCAAGCGTTGGATGACCTTGAAACAGCAATCAACTTCAATGCTGGTGGAAATCCAAGTGCGGTAGTTAATGTCTCAGGCGTGAAGGCGGAAGAAGCTAAGCCTGAAGACCTCTGGACCAAGAATGATTTTGATGAAATCATTAATAAGCTGCCATCCGATTTTAGAGGGAACTTGTTTAGAGGCTATTTCTACAGCTACTTTGCGACATTCGATGAGAAATATTATGCTCTAGCCATGCAAGACTATGAAGAGGCAATTCGCCTTAATCCAAAAGCAGCATTAAGCTACTCCCTTCTCGGAGGACTGTACAGCAAAGCTGCATTCTGGAAAAAAGAAGTTTGGGCGGATTTAAGCGGTAAAGTAAGGGATGGATATAATTTGCAAGTTGTTCAGGCGATGTCCAAGGCAATTGAAGTAGACCCGAAATTCAAAAATGCCTATTTGGCGAGGGCGGAAGCATATTACTCATTAAAAGAATATAAATTGGCTATTCAAGACTACGATAAATTTCTCGATTTTGAACCAGAAGCTGGCGGTGTTTATAACGATAGAGGTCTTGCACATCATAATCTTGGTGATTATTTTTCTGCTGTTACTGATTTTGATCGAGCGGTAAGGGCAAAAAATCCGCCAAGTTATCTTGGGCAAACTTATCAAAATCGAGCCAATGCTAATATTAAAATCGGTAATTCTGACGAAGCGGTTACGGATTACAGTAGGGCGATAGAACTTTCCTTGGCAGATGCGATTCTGCTGATGACCGCAGATCAAATCAGAGCAATTTATCCAGAATTCAATACCGTATCAGATAAAACCATGGCCAAAATGTTATGGCGGAAACTGAACCCTACCCTCAGCTACGAAGATTTTGGAAAAAGTTTTTTAACCAAAAAAGAATACTTCCGGTCTACAACAATCCCAGAACTCTATGTTAATAGGGGCGATGTTTATCTCAATGCGGGGCAGTATAGAAAAGCTATTAAAGAATATGACCGGGCAGCTAAGGGATTCCCCGATTATGCTAAAACTATGGATAGGTGGCGTTTGCCTGACCAAATGCACGCAGAGAATTATTTTATTGATATACAAACGCTAGAACTTCCTAATTCAAAAAACAATATCGCAAGCGTGTTTGTAAAAGTGGAAGACAATTCCCAGCCGGACAACCCGGTACATGCTATCCAAAAAATGGAAATCGACTGCAGCTCAAAGAAAATTCGCACATCCCAGCTTACTGGATATTCCGCAAACGGAACTTCGGAAAAAATATCCAGCGGTAAGGCATGGTCGGATGTGATGCCTGATTCTAGAGGAGAAATGTTGTACAAAGGGGCATGCGAAAAGTAAACCTTCGACATCAAGAGCGAGGATCGAGTTTGAAAATCATCCAAGAAGTCACCAGCAGTATTCCGAGGCTTATCGTGCTGAGAACGGTATGGAGAAAGAGAATGTGAGTAGAAAACTACTATGACCCCCACCGATCATCTCACCTATAAGGATTTCCCAAATGAATGAATATCTAATCTTATACGGAGCATTTTTCATCGGCAGCTTTGCGGGTATGGGTATTTTTGGAAGCCTTGCTTTTTGGGGTTTGAAAAAAATAATGAATGTGAAAGCAGCAGCTTTTTCTGCGATCATTATAGTGCTGATTTTAGTGTTTTGGAATCTCCCGCCAGACACCTTTGTTAGGTTGATTCTCTACATACCGGCATGTGTTGTATTTTGGCGTATTTGGATGGGGTCAAAAACAATTAAAAAAGCAGCATCATCGGTTATTTGCAATGCGTGTAATGAATCCAATAATCCTTCATTCAAGCAATGCTGGAAATGTGGAACCTTATTAGCGGGTAGTACATCAAATTCTGGAGGAACGGAGACTTATGTCACCCCCAGTCCCGTCAAAGCATCGATGGCTGAGAGTTCTATGGCCTTGCATAAAAGAATTATGGGGGAACAGCAGAAGCGGTTGGATATCTACGAAGAAGAACTTAAAAAACCTTATCCGGCCATGACGATAGAAGATGCAGCCAACTATTTTTTTCTTCAAATAGATAATCGTATTTTTTCTTTTTACGGAGACAAGGATTTTCTTCGCAAGGTTGGCATCGACAAAGCCAAACCAACAAAATTGAGGGATGAACTCTTCTGCTTCTTGACCTTCGCATTTGACATGGCGTATCACAAGGTTTTCGGAGATGCTTCAAAAGCGGTTGTTATGAGAAATCTATTTGCCGCATGGTTGAAAAGCAGCGTGACCACGACAGACAATCCTAACCGTGGTGAAGAAATGTACAATCATTGCATGGAACGGACGAAGGAGTATTTTGAAAATTTCAAAGCGTTTTCAAAAACTCCAAACCCCATGTTGAGCATCGGCTTTATAGCACTTTGTCACATTAAAGAGATACCAACAACCGGAGACGGATTATTCAATGCTCTGCAGAAGGGTACTATTAGCGTTGATCCGGTTCAATCGTTGGCAATGGATGTGTATTTTGGAAGTACTGTTGAAGAATTTCAGAAGATGCTGTGCAATTGCAAGAAACTCAGCTGCCTGTCGGCAGAAGCCTGAAGAAATACTATAACAAATTATATTTAGTTTCAGCTGAGGAGGTCTTATGTGGAATTGGTTGGTTCAGAATAGATTGCAGAAGGAAGCTAAAAAAGTCGTTGCTTGGGTTTCTCAAAATTACCCTCTTGTTAAAGCAAAGAATCCCACCGAAAGTGATTCGGACATTTTTTATCGAATGATCCACCTGTATTCGCAGCAAGCGGGGGGCAATTTGTCGAAAGCTTCTGAAAAATGGATGGGCATGGCGAAACAATGTTGTTCGTCAATAGAAGGACTGTGCTATTTGATTGGGGTGGAAGGTAATGTACTCAGAGGACAACTAGTTCTTCGTTGTTTGCAGTTTACCTACTATGCGGACAACGAACTATATGCAAAAGGTTTTCAGCCTCAATCAAAAGAAACGAAAGAAACGGTTCTGAAGGCTCTGGGATTGTTGGTTGACGGTTGGGAGCAATATATTAAACCGCAAGAATAGTAATCACAATAAAGGAGGGTGACTCAGATGGCCTTTTTTGATTCTTATTGCGGTGGTTGTGGTGAGCGTTATTGCTTATGAAAAAACATGGCTGAGAACCCCTCTGGGGGGTTTGCAGTATTAAGGCTGATATGATCGACAAGCAGAAAAAACACGAGGCGTTTCTCAGGAAGGTGTGGGCGGATCAGAACCTTCTCACGAGGATGATGTGGCGGTCAATGAGAAGGGAATGCATTGAAGGAAATCTTGGTCGCTATACTGAAACAAGGCGTGTTGATGATCTGGGAAGGACCGTAGTGCGTTACACTATTGAACTCAACAAGAAACCTTGAAAGAAGGTGCCAGTTCTTACCCCTTTTAAGTGTCAGAATTTGGAGATAAAAACATGAAAAAAATTCTAGCAGTCGGTTTTTTTCTCGGCATTCTTACCGCATTCTTAATACCAAGAAATTCTTTTGCTTCAGCAGAAGTAGATGCTCTGGAAGAGTTGTGCCTGATCGACCACCAGATTGCTTCCGTATCGATTGATATGGCTCTCTATCTTGGCTGGATGCCGGAATTAAAAGATGAAATGAAGAAGGCAGCAGATCAAGCAAGGATCAATCTGAACCAATTTAAGGACCAGTTGAAGCAGCTGCCCCTACCTGAAGAGATGAACCCCCTCAGGGTGAAGGATTGTGCCGTTATCGATAAGCTTCTCAGCATCTATGACGGGGTGGATAAGAAATCCCCGCAAACCATCGATGCTGAATTTGCTCAGTTTAATACTCTTTATTCTGAGTATTCAAAGCAGATCAAAAATGCCTTGGAGAAACATGGTCCAAAAATTCAAGGAGGTCAGGAGTTTGATATTTCCTCCGAAACAGCCAAGCTGATCCCGGATCTCAAGGACAAACAAATTTATTTTCACGCATCACAGTTGCTCAAGGATGGAGAATACGGTCAAGCGTACAAGTATTTTGAAGACCTTACTCAAAAATATAAGAACACCCCAAGTGAAACGGCTCTTTCTATCCCGCTTTCCGAGTGTTTATTCTCAGAGGATAAAAGTATACAAAAACAGAATGGTCAGGATGCTATGGACATCCTCGATCAAGGACTGAAGTTGCTTTCGGACACCATGGATCGGGGAGAATATTCTCCGATGCTCTTTAATATTTTTGTTCAATGGAGGACGAAGCAGCAAGAAGCCTACGGTGGCATGTCAAATTCATCTGAAATTGCGAATCTCAAATACAATATAAAACGCCATGAGATATATCGGACTGTGAAAAAATATTTACGGGAGCATCCTGAGGACCAGCGAGCCAAGGAGCAAATCGCCCTGATTATTGGTCTGCCGAATATCGAAAGAGGCGGAACATATGGGAATAGTGCTTTGACTGATTTGGGTGCGAGTCATTCTGAGGAAATAAAGAAATGGGCGAAGAAGCAGAAGGATTGAGCAAAAAAATTGAAAATAATCAGCTGCATTCCAAACCTTTTCAGATGTGAAATAGGAGGAGATGATGCGATGTAACAAATGCGGTGCATATAATCCAGAAAAAAATGATTTGAAGGCATGTTTATCATGTGGTGCTGAACTTTCCCCGATTGACATCGCTCAAGAGAAGTCCTCGGAAAGTAATTTGAGGCAAGAAAATATAAAAACCCCCGAGCAAGCAATAGATGGGTTGAATGCACACTCCCAATCCGATTATCGCTCCTATGCAGTTTTGAGTTTCTTTTCAGCATCGCTAGTTGCTTCTTTTTTGAAAGCATTGTCAATCTATAAGCCGGGAACGAATAATTTATTTTTCTTTTTAGTGGTCGTGACCGCTCTCTTTTGCGTGGGATTGCTAATCGCCACGCTAGTGCTTTGGTGGATATATTTGTGGGCGATTAAAAGAAAAAATAAGAAGCTGCGTGAAATTTATAGCGTTATCTCTATTTCAGCGATTGTTGGGTTGATATTCCAAATAGGTCTTCTCTACCCCGTTTTTACTTTTTTGTTTTTCTGGTTTTTTTCAAAATCAGACAAAAAAACATCGAGTTCAGCATTTCAAAAACCTATGAATGATGGGTCTATATCTAAACAACCCGAAGGAAAGAATTTCGTGGTAGTTGAGGAAGGGAAAGGTTCAAAAATCTGCCAAACATGCGGAGAAAAAAACAATCCTTCATTTTCAAAATGCTGGAAATGCTCGTCAGATATTGAGAAGGGTGTTGTAACCAGAAAAAACAATGATGTTAAGTGTGCTTCTAAGGGATCATGGGCCAAGGTCGTTTGTGTAATTTTTATAATTTTATTTGCAATTGGATTGTGTATTGTTCAAGGATTGAATCACGGCAATCCCGTATTGCTTTTCATCAGAGCCAGCGTTAATTCCTCTTTAGGTAGGCCTGATGCGGCTCTGGTTGATTTAAATAAAGCGATAACAATAGATCCCAAAATGGCTGGTTACCATGCTTTAAGAGGCACGGTTTATTTTTTAAAGGGTGATTATGATCGTGCCATAGAAGATTTTGATGAGGCAATCAATTCCGATTCGAAACATGACGGTTATTTTAAAGGACGAGGGTCAGCATATCTTGAAAAAGGCGATTATGACCACGCAATATCAGATTTCAATGAGGGGATAAAGATTGAGCCAAACAAAGGCAGTTTCTATTATCTCCGAGGACTTGCATATCTTAAAAAGGGAGACAAAATAAATGGTTCAGAGGATATCAATAAAGCGGAAACATTAGGAGTGAGTGGGGCAGCGAATAAAGCCGTTGAGTATATGCAAAGTTCCAAAACCCCATCAAAAAGTTTGAATAAGATATCCACAAATGCTCAGACTGGAAAAATCCAAGAAAAGTTGGAGCATTCATTTAAAAGTATCACAGAACGAACACCTACACTCACGGAATTGCTTGGAATCAGAACTGCAATGCACGCCATTTTGGATGTTAATGCTATATCAACCACTGTTCGGTCCGGTGATGTTCCTTCTAATGCAAAGGAAGCAGCAGCAGCTTATCAACAAGGGCTCAATTATTTTAGCCGGCAACAGCAATATGGTGCGGCATTGACAGCTTATAATAAAGCTATCGAATTAAATCCGACCAGAGCCGAGTATTTTTTTCAACGAGGATCGGTGTATTTGGTTATGGAAAAATACAATGAAGCCGAGGCAGATTTGAATCAGGCCTTGGCATTAGCCCCCGAATCATTCGTGGTTTTTTCACAGAGAGGCTTAGTCTATTATTCAAAAGGTGAATATGACAAATCCATTTCCGATTATGGGAATGCCATTAAAATTAAACCTCAGGAATCATATAATTACTATCAACGAGGTCGGTCTTTTATGCTTAAAGAAGAATATGAAGCAGCAACAGAAGATTTCAGTAATGCGATTAAACTCAAGCCGGATTTTGCTGACACATATCTTCAACGAGGCGTTGCATTTTTGAAAAAGAATGACACCGAAAATGGCTTGAAGGATATTCGCAAGGCTGAAGAACTTGGTTCTGAGAAAGCCAAATCACTTTTGGAGGGGTTTTCCAGCGAAAAGAAATAAAGTTCAATGGATGGGAGAAGATTGTGAAAATATTTCACAGGGTGCTGGCTGGCGTAATTGTTTTTATGTTGCTGTGCTTTTGTCCAAGTGTCATTGCTCAAGCGACAAGTCTGGATGGAGTTCAAAAAGAATATTATCCTGATGGGAAGCTGAAGTCCGAAACGACTTATAAGAACGGTAAAAAGAACGGCTCTTATAAAATGTTCGATGCGAAGGGAATTTTAACATTGGAGAACACATATGAAAATGATGTTAAGTCTGGCATCGAAAAGATTTATTTCCCTCCCGGAAAGTTGCGGCAAGAAGGATTTTATAAGAATGGTAAGTTAGAAGGCCAATGTAAAACATTTTACGAAAATGGGAAAATATGTGATGTTGGAACACTAAAAAATGGTGTCAATGATGGCTTATGGGAAAAATATGATGAAACAGGTAATTTGGTGACAAAAACAATGTGGAAAGACGGCGAAGGGATAAACCAAAAAGTATATAAAAATGGCAAGTTGAAGAAGGAACACAGCTATTTTAACGATATAGAAAATGGACCGTTTAAAATTTATGATGATGATGGGCATCTTATTTCAGAAGGAAATTTTAAAAACGGAAAAGAAAATGGTTTGGTAAAACATTATTATTCCAATGGGAGTTTAAAAACTGAGGCGAATTATAAAAACGGTCTGCAAGATGGACCTGTTGAAAAGTATGGCGAAAATGAAAAAAAGAACATCCCAAGCAAGTAATGTCATGAGACTAGTCCTACTAGCCAGCTTCGTAATATTGCTTTTCTGCCCATCGGCATATGCAGCCACCGTCTATGTTAAGGAAGGAAATGTTTTCTTTGAAGACGATGGAAAGGTATCGCAGATAACTTCTTCAGGTCGGGACGAGAAGGCAATTTTGAATCCAAGCGGTACATGGATTTGTTTTGTCCGAAATCTATATCAATGCGATAAAGATAAATGCACTCCTCTGAAAGGAGTCGATGTTAAAGATGGCAATTTGAAGCAAGAACTGTGGCGAGTAAAAACGAATGGCCAAAATGCTGCAATGCTTTTCCTTTCCAAGGAAAGTGCCGGGGTTGTCGGAGATAATCAAAGCTATTCTTTTGCTTCAATCGAAAACATTCAATTCTCACCATCAGGGGATAAAGTCTATTTTGAGACACCCAATTGGGTCACCTCAGCCGGACTACATGTTATGAATGCGGACGGATCGGGAGAGAAACTTCTTGGTGCTGGGAATGATACGAAAATCATACTTTCATCCTCAGGCGTAGACAGCGAGAAGCATAATGGCTATCAGGGATATATTGTTACTGATCAGCACCGGTATTGGTATTTTGGCGGATCATATGATTGGTATTATCTTTTCACCTCGGATTTCAAAGAAGTCGGTCCTTTAGGTGATGACCCCAACTCTTTTACGGATATAGGTCAGCTTCGATATACCGATCATAGCGAAACAAAAACCAAGTAAAACGCAAAGTCATAAAAAATCGTTAAGAGTGTTTTAGATTCTTGATTCATAAAGGACCTTATTGTGAAAAAGTCGATCATTCTGTTATTTGCATTTCTTCTTGTTTTTTCAGGCACTTTATACGCCAAAGCAAATCCCGACTGGGAAGAGTTGAATAATTATACGGGCACAATCGCAGACAATCTTAAAATTGGGATGACTTTAGTAATGACAGGCAAAGATGTTTCGGGTGTCTATTTTTACAATAAATGGCTTCAGGATATTCCTATTAAGGGAAGCATGAACGACAACCGCTCGATTGTCCTGAACGAATATGATCAGAATGGCCAGCTTAAAGGGGTGTTTAAAGGACATTTTTTGGATCATGCACCTGAATTTGGTAATCAAAAGACACCGCTCAAATATGAGGTGATTGAAGGGGTTTGGTCACATCCTGATGGCGTTGACGGTAAGCCATTCCGATTGGTAATGGACAATGCGACATATCGCCCCATTGGTTCTGGCAGATATTATGTTGCGGGATTTAATAATGATAAAGATGTGGAAGTGTTCGCACAAAATGTCTGGAAGGCAATCATTGATACCAATAAAGAAAAATTAGCATCGATGATCGCTTATCCAATAAATGTCCATATTGGTGGGAAAAATGTAAAGGTTGAGAACAAAAGCAGCTTTATAAAGAACTACGATCAGATTTTTTATAAAGATTTCAGGGAGAAGGTTAAAAGATCAATTCCTCATAATATGTTTGCCAGAGACACGGGCGTGATGTTGGGTGACGGAGAGATCTGGATCGGGTTGCATGATAAAAGAATTTATGTGGTTGCAATCAATAACGCAATGGATAAAGGGAACGGTTAAGGCAAGAGGCTGTTCTCTACGCCAGAAATCAAAAAACCTCCCCCCCGGAATTGGTTGCAAGATTCATAGGGGATCAGCAAGGCAGAAAGCAAAGTTCATAATCAGTAATTTGTTTGCTCAAATCCTAGGGGGCATAGTTATGCTAAAAAAAGAAGTATATCTTGTTTTGATATGCATGCTTTTTGTCTCGATTCCTTCTTATGCCGAATATCATGAAGCCAGCAAAGAAGAAAGGGCTACAATCAATGCATGGCACGGAGAGGCGTTGAGGCTGAAAAATGCTGGTAAATATGACGAAGCAGAGAGCCTTTTTTTTAGAATCATAAAAGCAGACCCCACTAATCCCCATGCTCATTTTGATTTAGGGAATGTTTGCCTGTGGAAGCATAAATATGCGGAAGCAATAAAGTTCTACAATCGAGCCATTGATCTTGGGCTGGGAAAACAGTATTTGCCCGCTTTTCACTTAAACTATTCCATGTGTTGTATAGGTCTTGGAAATAATGAAGAGGCCATAAAGCATCTCAAACAATGCCTCGCAATAGATCCTGAAAACAAGTATGCGAAGGGAATGTTAGATTTGGTAATAAATGCACATGGGCGGAAACTGGATCTGCAACCAGCGTAAGAGTAACAAGATAATCAGATAACGGCCAGAAGGTGTGCCGGAAAAGAAGTGCAAGGCCAAATGCTTCCCAGTTCTATGCGATGCCGGTATAATCCCGCATGAGAAACCTCGATAAGATTTCCGAACTTGTTGTCAGGACCTCTGACCATCTCTCCTTTGTAAGACGATATCTGCCATTCCTCGGTGAAGGCATAGAACAATCATCGCATGCACACCTAGTCCTTGCAGATGGTGTCCGCTGCCTCCATGGGTTCTTCATGGACGAGCATGACAAATACCTGAAAGACGATGAGAACTGGAAACAGGAAATGGAGGTTGGACCTAGGAATGATTTAGTAAATATTCTGAGGAAAGGCAAACCGAAGACTTTTGACGATCTGTTGATGCTCGTTAGTTTTTATTTGTACTCAGGTGATCATAATATGGCTCTTCTCCCCATAAAACCGTACACTAGCGATGGCTCGGTGACAAATCAAGTACTCGACAGTATTTTAAGTAAAAGCCGGGGTTGGTTGTTATGGCAGTATCAACTGGATCGTGTTTATGCAATTTTTGAACGGAATAGCTGTATCCGGCGTGATCTGCTGCGTGACTTTCGGTTGCGGAGGGGCAGTTCAGAAAAATGGATGAAATCCAAACAGTTCGATGATGGTCAATGTCTGAGCGAGGTTGTTGAACAACGCACTTGGGTTAGATCTCCTGTTTCTGACCCGGCGATGCCGTTTACTTTTCGATTGGCCAACTTGCTGTTCTCAGAAAGGAAATAACAAAATGAACAAGAAATTATCCATGTCGGACAGAGGTGTTGCACTATTGCTGATGCTTCTAGCGTTGAGTTTAATTGCCTGTCCCGCATATGCAAAAGATACTGGGTTGGATGCTCAGCTGAAGACCATCTACAAAAAAGCGGAACAGGCCACAAAGAAGCGAAATATCCCAGAATCGGATTTCTGGTTGGCCAAATATATGGGTGTTACGGCTAATGATGATTCGACGCAGCACGATTACTCTGATCTTTTTCCACTATTTGAACTGAGAAAGGATCTAAAAGCGACAGCATTCATATCAGGTCGCTATGCCCCAGACTTCATAGAATTTTTCTTTACGGGTTCACAGGCTCTGTGGGGAATTCCTGATGAAGGTATTGATGAAAAGAAACACGAGTTCATTGTAAGAAGCACCCCAGATGATCATTACTTTGCAGAAGTTGTTGCTGTCCCCAAGCTTGAGAAGTGGACCACCATCAAAGAAAAGGACATGAAGACTGCGGTGTTGCCTTTGGGAAGTAATCCCGTCATCGTTGCCGGGAAATTGAAAAACGGTGAACCCGTAACATTCTTCCCGAAGATAGAACTGGACGCTGATCATGCAGTACAGTTCATGTGGCCAATTGAACTCTATGATCTTGACGGTAATGGCACTCCAGAGGTCTGGATCCGGTATAACGCTGCATGGGCGGATGGCTTCTCTCAAGAGTTGGCCATTTATAAAATCAAAGATGGTAAAGAACTTGTTCTGCTGAAGAGGTTCTCTGGGGAAGCAGAAGGCATTGCCAGAAGGTTGGAAGGAAATCGAGTTGAGGTTGGTCATGGGTTCACAAATAAAGCAGTAGGGCATTTGTTATATGACCAGCACCACTTGGAGATTTGGGAATACCAGAAGGACAAGTTCGTGAAAACTTCAGAACGGGATGTTCCCAACATACTTTGGACTCCGTCTTGGACCGAGTATTACTTTGAGGCGGAGAAGAAACAATAGATTCAGACCACTTCTGGTGATAGCTGTCGTGATTGAATCCCACCCGCTATAAGCTGATTGAATACCCCCTTGCCGTGTGTTTGTAATTTCGATTTCGAAATTGCAAATGTCTCTTCATCAGTCAAAACCTGTTCGACTTCACCAGAGAGGCGTTTTTCTTCTGGTTCTCAAGTAGACGGAACAATAAGCCGACAGATATACCAGAAGGGGGAGTCTTTTCATGCTCTCCAACTGTGATTTATTCTTACAACAGTAGGGTTGTGACCGCAATGCAGAAGAAGATCAAACACCACCATAATAACTCCCAGCGGAGAGATATCTTTTCCGATATGGGTGTATCTAATTTGCAAGAGATGGCTGCAACTATTCAAGATATTCATGATAAGTGCAATATTGGGAAGACAACCCATGTTTCGATTTCTTCTATCGAAGAAGATCCTTTAAGGAATGTGTTTACGAGAACTAGGGTGAACAAGTTTCTGGTTATGGAAAAAATCATCGAAGTGAATCGATTCCAATATGGGCATTCTTATTCAAGCTGGGATATTACAGTTGTGGATCCAGAAGCGTTGACGGAATTTGCGAAACAGATAAAGGCTGCTATGACACCATATGTTCAGCAAAAGTTGGGTCCTTCAGCCGTTTCTCATTCTCAGAAAAAAGCGATGTCTTCGCCGACCAAATCCAAAGTTTCAATGAACGATGACGAGTCTGAAATTGATAAATCTGCTTGGAAACGCCCCCAAGGGACATACATTCTCCGAATGGTAAATAAAGTTGGCATTCCTGAAACATATTCGGGGCATCATCCTGTTAGGGCTGGTGATTATAAATTCCTTGTTGTCTGGAAAGATTCTGAAGCCAAAACATTGCACATTGAAAAAAAGAAACATTCCCACATGGATTCACTGTTCAACCTGTTTATTTTAAAAAAAGAAAACGATTCCATAATTTCTGAAAAGGAAATCAAGAAAGTCTTTGAGACAGAACAGCCAGCGAACAAGGCGGTTCGTGATGTGAATAAGAATTTGGTGACGAAACTACGCAGAGCATTTCCAGAAAAGAAAAAGGATATTCCCGATTTAATTATTGGGTATTCAAAAAAGAAGGACGGATATATAACTTTAATCCCCATATGTGATGAATCAACGATAGATGCTATAGATGAAGATCGTTCTCAAGATAAGCCGACAGACGAATATATCCCCGGAGTCCAGATATTTAAAAGAGGTAGCAAGAGGGCGTAATACCCCCTGAGACGGCCCTAGTTACTGACTTCCCTACGATTATTCCACCACCCCCGGTGGAATTTTTTATTTACTTATAAATAAAGCAGTTAGGAACATCTCCCCCTACCTTACCCCCCTGAAATCCCTTGGGAGAAATCTCTTCACGGGGGTGGGATTGCACATCTTTATCGGCTCACCCCGTGTTAATCGGACCGACAAACATGTTCAAAACCAAAAAATAAGGGAAAACTAACATGAAGAAAAAGATCATGGCAAAGACACCGGAAGAGATCGAGGAAGAAGAATTCACAAGAGACATTGAAAATCTTCTTGTCAAAGATGATGCCGCCGCCGACACGGAAGAAAACTCCGATTCGGAAGATGAGAAAGAACCAGAGGAGGATGACAGCGAAGATACAGACAAAATTGATGACGAACTGGACGCAGCATTAGATAGCAAGCCAGTTAAAAAGAAAGGTGAAGATGGATCGGTTGGCTTCAAGGAAACCGAATCGGCTGAGGTGAACATTCAAGACATCTCCATTCCGGAAAAGCTGCTTCGCATTTTCCCGGAAGATGAAATCAATGAGTTGGTTGCTTCAATCAAGCGTGACGGACTTCTTCAGCCAATCGTGATTTCCACGGATGGGGAACTTATTGCTGGCTATCGAAGGCTGTTGGCACACAAAAAACTCGGCTTGCACAAGATCAAAGCGGTCATAAGAGAAGTTGAAAATGAAGATTGCTACCGCATATCGTTAATCGAAAACCTTCAACGCAAACAGTTATCCACTGAGGAATTGGGTAAAGCCTATTGGGAACTGCTGAAGGACAAAAAAAGGTTTCGTACTCAAAAGGCGTTGGCCAAGGCATTGGGAATCACCGAGGCGAAACTATCGCTGACCCTAAAGGCCGCCGGTTTTGGAGAAACCTACGCTGGTGTCGTTGAAAAGAAAAAGGCAGCGATGAAGGCCGCACCGAAACCAAAAGCATATCCCTTTGAAGAAGGCAATCTTCCACGGGGTGTGTCCGCTTTGGTTTACGAACACGAAGTTTACATTGCTTTCAAACTCAAAATTGAAAGTGAAAAGCATGCCAAACACTTCGACATCAGCGAAGAGATTTCAAAGGTTATGGAAAAGATCTCCGCAGAAGAGTTTTGTGCGGAATTGAAGATCCTCCTTGATAAGCATCGGTAGTGCTATCCAAGGGCATTCTCGCACCGCCGGATGTCCTGATTCTGCATCAGGTTATCTGGTGCGAATCGAATATGTCTCCTGAAACCGGGTGCAGTTCCGTTCAGGAGATTGGCTTCTTGAAGGTACTTACTGTCTGTACATACCGCAATTAACAATGATCAAGACTGAAGATAGAGGTCTTCATGATGATAAGGCTAAAGAAAATCTGGGAATCAAAACAAAAATCCAGATCAATCAAAGAAGCGGAAGTAATGACATCGTGGATGAAACGGCACAAGTTCGATCTGTTTGTTCATGTGACCTTTCCATGTGGTGTGAGAGAAGACAGGGCGGTCAAGTGGTTCAAGGGTTTCTGGAAGTCCTTGAACACCCGTCATCGGCAAGTTTTCAATGACTATGTGATTTTGTGGATCTTCGCTGAGAAGAACCGTAGCAATGCGAAGTATGTCCATCTTCACTCCTTCGTGCAAAGAGTTGATCCCAAACACGCACCACGCATTGAAAAACAGTTGAAGTCGAAGATTGCTTGGGATTTCGGAGGACCCGGTGAAGTTTTCTTCCGAATAGGGATAAAACCGGATGTGTCAGCGGAGGACATCTCCCGGTGGCTTCGCAGATCAAAAATGATCCAAGTTGAGGTCCGACCCTACGACAAAGCAATGAACGGTGTCTTCTACTGTGCCAGCAAGTACACGAGCAATTACTGGGCAGAGTTTGAGCGGTTCGTTGTGAGAAGTCGGTATCGTAGGAGAAGCTATGAGAACGGGTGATCAGAAAATATCAGAAGCGGTACAGAGAGAATGGATCAAAGCAGAGAAGATGGCGTTGGTTCACGCCTCTCAGTCGGTTGCGGATGCGGAGACTTGGCTGAGGAATCACTCCTGTTGGAATCACACCTTTCGGGATCTGCTCTTTATCATCAGGCTTCCCGGAACTGCCAATGCAACGGAGATCACCAAAAGAACGAAGAGAGTCTGGCAGAAAATTTTCAGACACGCTCCCGAGTCTTTTCCCAACACCATTCAGATGTGGCTGCTCGTACTTGGAAATCCTAAGAATCCCGATGCTCCCCATCTGTTTTACTTTGTGCGGGGGGTCGAATGGGTGTCATCCGGTATTTTGAAAAATCATCTGAGGGAAGAATTCAAAAATGTGCGGACTCTTCGTTTCAGCACGCTTGCTTTCAATCGGGTGGCGAAGTGGTTTTGTAGTTTGTGTAGTCAGGGCAAGCTGGTTGCCTTTGTTCCGATTGAGTTTCACGCACGCTACAGGCGGTCATGGAGGCTTCGGGAAATCCGGTGAACAGGACATGAAGGACAATTTCAGAATCGAAATTGGGGTAGAGGGGGGGGCAAACGACCAATGAGGCCTTATTGATTGCTAGTGTTTTCTAACAATTTCTAAACATTTCCGGAGGGTATTTTCCCATGGAACTACATGAACGAAAGTTTGCAGAGGATATGATTTTTGTCTCGGTCTTTGAATTCAACGCAAAAGGACTTTTTCGGTCGGGAACGCACACAGGAAAGATTCTGCGGGGCGATGATGAAATCAGCATGGGCATCATAATGGATGACCGTGGATTCGGAATCGCCACTTTTACTTATTTCCCGGCATTGACCAAAAACTCATCACATACACACAGGATTTCGATTGTGCCAACGCCGTGCAAATTCGGAGGCGTTAGGCATTGGTTTCGATGCCCTACATGCCGTTCTGAGGACAACCATGGTCTGCGTGTGACCAAGCTGTTCTTTGTCGAGGATCGGATATTCTGCCGGATCTGTGGCAATGTTTCGTATCGAAGCAAGATTCACCCCACCCAGACGAGGTACTAACAGCAATTCAAAAACCGATGGAGGTGTGCCATGGGGATAAAGGAAACAGCTGCGATTTATATCAATGAATCAAAGCGTAAAGGGTGGGAATGGTGTGGTAGTGAAGTTACTGAGCGGGGGGTACTGCACCAGTTAGCGGTTTTGCTTGGTTTCAATTCGCATTATTTCAGCGATGTTGATGATGTGCGGTTGCCGGAAAAGCAGAGGATCGAAGGGCGGGAGAAACTCTTTCATGCGATCAGGAAAAAGAAGTATAGAACCGTTATTGCCCCGGATCTTTCTCACTTCTTGCGTTCCGGCGACGAGGAATCCGTACTTCTGAAGTTTTTTTCCAAACACAACATCCGTCTCATCACGATTGACATTCAGGAACTGCGACCAATGGGAGACTCAATGGGTAATGCAAAGAGTTATGGGGTTTGGAAGGGAAAAAATCGAATGGAGCGTGATGATAACCCGTTATTGCCCCCACCCGCTTGGGGTTGGAACTAAACCGAGATCAAACACAACAATGGAGAAAATTATGAAACCCAAAGGTAAAAGTAAAAGCACACCTCCGAAAGACAGGTGGGTTCGTGTGCATGTCGAAAACACACCACCTGAGGTCAGGTCGGTGCATGTGACTGTCGAAATGACACCGCCAAGCGAGAAGTGGATGCGTGTGACTTGTGAAGTGATTCCGAATAAATAAAAACACCGAAACCAACAACCAGAGGGGGAAATTAACATGGAAAAGCCAGAAAAGGTCGCAGCTTGTTATTGTCGAACATCATCAAGAGTCGTTACTCGGTCTGAGGACAGCATCGAAGGTCAAAAGAAAAAGCTGGCTGAGTTGGCAGCGAGTCGAAATCTTACCCCCGTCTTCTTCATCGATAGGTGTGCGACTGGTAAGCATCAGGTAGCACTTCGGAAGATGATTGTAGGGGTTAAGGTTGGGTGGGTCGCAGCGGTTCTTGTGTCGAGTTATGACAGGATTTCAAGGTCGCTGACGGATTTTACAAAATTCCATTTGTTGCTTAAAAAGCACCAGGTGTCGCTCGTATCTTTGGATGAAAGTGCCAGCCTCTCAAAGAGAGAGAAAATAAGGAAAGGTCTGATGCGTTATCAGTACAAGATGTTGCTATGTCAGATGATCAAGAATTCAAACATTCCGTTTGAGGAAATCCACGAGTGTCTAAGTAAGACCGCCTAAGCTGTTGTCAGGGGTAGCGCGAACCAGAAGCAACCAGAACCAAACACCAACAAACAGAAGAGATTTCAACCGTTTAGACTGCCGACGGGGTAATGGCAGCGGTGATTCTGCCCAGTAGCACCAAACATCAGGAAAAGGAGCGAACCTATGAAGAAGTGGATTTTGAAAAATGTCAAAACAACCGGACAACGAATCAGGAGTACAGCCTGAGAAGGTAAAGCAAGACGAAGCTTTCTTTGAACTGGAAAAGGTTCTACAAGAAATTAGCGATGCAGATGCACAAATTATAACGCTTCTCCGAAAGGCCTTGGCCGAGGAGAACTTGTCGCTGCATAATACGGCCATTGAGATGGTCTGTGGAATTCTGGACAAGCTGAATAGAACACCGTCCGTGACTCTTCTGTTGGAGGTACGGCAGATGTTTGATGGAAGCGGGAGGTCGCAAGTTGGATAAAAACGATATATTCGATCCCAAGGTCTTCACAAAGATTGTGGGGTACGGCCGGGTCAGTTCCACCGGGCAAGAGGATAACTACTCAGAAGCATCCCAGAGAGAGATGTATGCGAAGTTGCGAGATGAGTACAACTGGGGTGTCGAGGAGTTGATCTTTGAGCAAGGAAGCGGTACATCCTTACGGGAGCGACCAAAGCTTAGAACTCTCCTAGATCGAATAGAAAACAACAACGGCGATGGGATATGCGGGATCTTCGTTGTGGAACAGGATAGACTTTCAAGACCCGAAAACCTTATCGACTACGCAAGAATCTGCTCTGCCTTACAGGACTTCAACATAAAGCTAGTTATCCAGCATAATGTTCTCGATCTCTCCGATGACACCGGAAGTATGATGTTTGATATAAACAGTTTTTTTGCGAAGCAAGGCAGAAGAAGTCTGTTGCGGAACATGAAACGGGGGAAGGAACAAAAAGCCAACCAAGGGAAAAACGCCTGTGGTGCTGCACCGGATGGATATATCGTTTCTCCCAAAACGGAAAAGTATGAACCCGATCCGAATCGTTCCCACATTACCAAATTAATCTTCAAGCTTGCGGATGAAGACTACACAGTCCGGGACATCAAAAAAGAATTAGAGAGCCGTGGGATACCATCTCCTCGTAATGGAAAACAGGGTTGGACAACATCGCACATCCATGATGTTTTGACGAACCGACAGTATCTGGGGGTCTACATCGAGGGCATAACCAAGCATGTCAAAGAACACGGCTGCAGACCAAAGAAGGTAAGGCTGGCAGAGCCGAGAATCGTGGTTGGTACGGAAGATGAGCCGAACCACCCGCCGCTCGTAGCAAAGGATGTTTTTTATCGAGTTCAGGAAAAGTTAAAAAGTAGGAAAAAACGACACAAAAACGGATTTGAACTTCTTACTGGAATCGGTGTTTGTTACGATTGCGGCGAACTGATGAAGATCAACTACACCGGATCGGATAAGAAATGTTATATCTGCAAAAATAAGATGAAAAAAGGAGTCGGTTGTCGAGCCACATGGATGGAAACCGATACTGTCAACAAGGCGGTCTGGGATAAGTTCCGCATCTTAATGGAAGCACCCGTTTTGATCAGGGAGTTGTACAAGACGGAGAGTGCCAATAAGCGATTACTTGAAGGTCAGGAAGACCTCAAAAAAAGCTATGAGAGCCGGATTGAACAGGACAAGCGGAAGAGGGATCGGCTGCTTGATCTGTATGAGAGCGAAGGGATCGATAAGGCTGAGTATCTAGAAAGGCGAAAACAGGTGGATGCCAGCATCAACATTGCCATGGAGAACCTAAAACGGGTCAAACAGGTTCTGGATGTGCGTTCCCGCAGTACCCAAGACCCTACGGAACGGTTAGTTAAGGCCGTACTTGCCCTTCGCTTCTCCGCTGACAAGTTCACAGAAGAGCAGAAGAACAGGGTGTTTAGGAAGTTCGTCCATCGGGTCCCATTCCACAATGATAAGCCGGAGTTCGACATAGAATTCTTCCAAGAACCCCTTAAAGACCTTCCAGCCAATCTTTGTTCGGTTCATTTTAAGAATTTTGTAATAGGCGGAGTGCTGGGGGCGAAAGAATTTCTTGCTGGCTGAAAACGGCGGTCTATGGCTTTCCGCTTAGGAAGGCGCAGACTTCTTGTGCGGCCCGCGCGCTGGCGCCTTTTTCCCCGAGATTCACTCGCACCTGGCGGAATTCCTCTTTCATCTTTTCCTGAAGTTCCTGGCTTTGGAGAAGGACCCTGGCTTCATGGGCGATCGTTTCAGGGTGGGCGTCCTGCTGGATGAATTCAGGTACGACTTTGTCGTCAGCGAGAAGGTTCACGAGTCCGAGGTAGGGAACTTTGATGAGGCGCTTGCCTAGGAAATAGGTCGACCAGCTTGCCTTGTAGAGAAGGAAGAAAGGCGTGCCGATCAGCGCGGTCTCAAGCGTTGCTGTCCCGGAGGCAACGAGCGCGAAATCCATGGCTTTTACAAGTTCATAAAAGGAAGATGCCGGGCACTCGACTTTGAAAGACAAGCCCTGAAGTAATTCGTCATACACCGCAGACCTTACGTTGGATGATCGGGAAACAAAAAAAACGGCTTTAGGAAAATCCTTTCTCATGTGTTCGGCGCTCTGAAGCATGATAGGGAGGATGCGTTTGACCTCTTTTTCACGCGAGCCCGAGAAAAGCCCGATCGCTTTTGTCCCCGGGAGAATTCCGAATTTCGACCGGATGCCCGAAGCTTCTGGGAGTTCCGGGATCGCGTCAAGCAGAGGATGGCCCACGAATTTTACGGTCACTCCTTCCTTCTCGTAGAATTCCTTTTCGAAGGGAAGGATCACAAGCATTTCACGGATATGTTTTTTGACGATGTGGATCCGGCGTTTCCCCCAGGCCCAAAGTTGGGGGGAGATGTAATAAAGGACAGGGGCGAATGCCGAGATCTTCTTGGCGAGGCGGAGGTTGAAGGCCGGAGAATCGATCAGGATCACGGCATCCGGTTTTTCATTCCAAATATTTTCGAGCGTTCCGTTAAAAATTTTGAGATATTTGAAATAATTGCGGAGGACGTCACCCAGGCCAAGCGCGGAGATCTTCGTCATGTCGTGGAAGATCTGCATCCCCGCGGCCTGCATCTTGGCGCCGCCGACGCCGCAGAAAACCGCATCCGGAGAGAGTTTCCGGATCTCATCGATAAGATGCGCGCCGTGAAGATCGCCCGAGGCTTCACAGGCGACGAGGAAGATTTTTCGGCTCATCGGGCAGGGTTGGTCGATGGCTTGGGCTGTTCGGCCTGGATCCTGCGAGCGATCTCAAGCGCCAGTTTCAGAGCGTCTCTCGCGGCGGTGTCGGGTTTGCCGAGGCTTTGACCGGTGGTGATCCCGTTTAAGAAAAACTTCAGTTCTTCTTTGAGAGGTTCGGCTTTTTCGATCGAAACGTCCTCTTGCAGGACTTCGTTCCCGAATTTCCGGATGATCTTGCAGGTCTGGGCGCCGAAATCAAGGGAGATGTAGGCGTCTTCCTGGAAGATACGGATCTTACGCTGTTTTTCGAAAGTAAGACGCGATGCGGTGATGTCCGCGACGGCGCCGTTCTTGAATTTTAAGCGGACATTCGCGATATCCTCAAAAGGGGTCAGGACGTTCACGCCGAGCGTGTCAAAGCTCGCGACGTCGACGCCAACGAGGCTGAGGACGATATCGAGGTCATGGATCATGAGGTCCAGTACCACGCCGCAGTCATTGATGCGTCCGGTAAAGGGTCCGAGGCGGTGGATCTCGATAAAGCGCGCGTTCTTTGCGATCTCCTGGATGCGCTTGAAGCCGGGATTGTGCCGCTCGATATGTCCTACCTGGAGCGCGCAGTTCTTCTGGCGGGCGATCTCGAGGAGTTCGTCAGCCTCTTCCAGTTTCAGGGTGATGGGTTTTTCGATCAGCGTATGGATGCCGGCTTTCAGGAATTCCTTGGCGACCGCGTAGTGGGTGGATGTCGGCGTGGCAACGCTGACGGCGTCGACCTTGCCGATGAGGTCCCGGAAGTCTTTATAGTAGGCTGTGCCGAGTTCCTTGGACTTGTCGGCTTTAGCAGGGTCAAGGTCGCTGATACCGACAAGTTCCGATTCGGTGAGGTCCCGATAGATCCGGGCGTGTTCTTTGCCCAGATGTCCTACGCCGACTACACCGACCTTGAGAGGTTTTGACATCGTAAATCCTTTGAATCGAAGGAGTTATCAAGAAAAAATGGCCGAGGAAGCTTAAATCATAACCTTGAGCAGTGTCAACGGATATGTTACAGTGGCATCCTTCAATCGGCACCAAGTCAATAAGTCACCAAGATACCAAGAGGAAAAGAGTCTTCGTGGCATTGTGACGTGGTGACTTGGCAACTTTTTCAGGAGATCCATGGACATCTATAAACGACTACTGGGCTATGTGAAGCCGTACCGCTGGCGTCTTGCCATCGCGTTCGTGTGCATGTTTGCTTTTTCCATAGCCAATTCTCTCGTTTCGGTCGCGATCTATATCATCACTAAGGGCTTCGTTCAAAAAGATGCGATCGTGATCGATAAGATCCCTTTTCTGACGAAACATTTGCCCCAATTGGGCCCCATCACCTTACCCATGATCTGGGTTCCCATCATCCTGGTCGTGGTCTTTTTTCTGCGCGGCTTTTTTGACTATATCTCGAACTATCAGATGGCTAATGTCGGGATCCTTGCGGTCCGCAAAGTCCGGGACGATCTCTACCGCCACCTGGTTTATCTGTCCCATGATTTTTATTCCAAAGGCCGCACCGGGGACTTTCTTTCGCGTATTACGAACGACGTCGGCCAGATCCAGGGCGCGATCACGGATGTGATCACGGACCTTGTCAAACAGCCGCTTGTTATTCTCTTTAATATTCCGTTCATTTTTTTCTGGGGCGGGAAGTACGCGATCATTGCGATCGTCATATTCCCTCTGGTCGCCATTCCGATCGTGATGTTGGGCAAGAAACTTCGCAAATTGACAAAAAAAATGCAGGAGCGTACCGGGGACATCACCTCCTTTATCGGGGAGACGCTTGCGGGTGCGCATATCGTTAAGGCCTTCACGAGCGAGGAACGGGAGATCCACCGTTTCGAAGAGATCAACAGAAGTGTTTTTGAATTTTTTAGACGGACCATGAAGATCACGATCATCCAGCGTCCCCTGATCGAAATGATCGGTGCCGTGGGCGCCGCGGTCGCGGTCTGGTTCGGGATCAAGTACCTGCCGCCTGAGCGGTTCGCCGCATTCTTTATCTCACTCTACATCTGCTATGAGCCTCTCAAGAAGATCAGCAAGGTGAACAGCACGATCCAGCAGTCGATCGCCGCCGGCCAGCGTATTTTCGAGGTGCTGGATTCCAAGCCGACGATTCACGATAAGCCGGAGGCCTTGGCATTTTCAGAGCCTGTCCGCGAGATCAGTTACGAGCACGTGGATTTCTTTTATGAGAACGAAAAATGGGTCCTTAAAGATATCGAGGTTAAAGCCCGGCACAATGAAGTGATCGCCTTCGTGGGCGCGAGCGGTTCCGGGAAGACGACGCTTGTGAGCCTGCTTCTCCGGTTCTATGATCCGGTCCAGGGATCGATCAAGATCAACGGGCGGGATATCCGGGACCTGACGCTTCACTCCTTGCGCGGCATGATCGGGATCGTGTCTCAGGAAACGGTGCTTTTTAATTGCACGATCCGTGAAAATATCGCTTATGGCCGTCCGGACGCGACGATTGAAGATGTGAAGCGGGCTGCGGAGATCGCCTTTGCCGATCATTTCATCGAAGCGCTCCCTCAAGGGTATGACACCCCGCTGGGGGACCGGGGCCTCAAACTTTCCGGCGGTGAGCGCCAGCGCATTGCGATCGCCCGGGCGCTTTTGAAGGATCCGCCGATCCTGGTCCTTGACGAAGCGACCTCCCATTTGGACACGCAGAGCGAAAAGGAAGTGCAGGGCGCTTTGGAGAATCTGATGAAGGACCGCACGGTGTTAGTGATCGCGCACCGTCTTTCCACCATTCAAAAAGCCAAGAACATTCTTGTGATGGACAAAGGCCGTATCGTCCAGCAGGGGACGAGCGATTCCCTGCTCCGCCAGGGCGGTGTCTACAAAACGCTCTACGATCTCCAATTCAATCTTTGAGCCGCTCATCCATCTCCAGCTCCGATCTCCAATATTTTTTTATGGGGCCAGGCATTCATTGATCACCCATCCACATTCAAATCAAAATTTTTAGATAAAGGTAAGTATGCGCACAGAAGAAGATCTTTACGTGGAGATGGGGTATCAGATCCTCTACGAGGACGAGTTTTTTCTTGCTGTAGAGAAACCCTCGCCGCTTCCGGTTCACCCAGTCGGACGTTTTAAAGAGAAAAATCTTCTCAGTCTTCTGATCAAAGACCTGCGGCCCGGGCCGGAAGGATTTAAGATCGTGAACCGGTTGGATTCTGAGACGAGCGGACTTGTGCTTGTCGCGAAGTCGGGTGCCGCAGCCGGCAAGCTTGGGATCCTTTTTCAGGACCGCGCGGTGGTAAAAGAATATCATGCTGTGGTGTTTGGAACGCCGGAGCCTCAGGAGGGAACGATCGCGCTCGCCCTCGGGACAAAACTTGAGAACAGGCAGCACATCCGGATCTCTGATCCTTTGGGGGAAGAGGCCCTGACGGATTACCGTGTCGTAAGCAGTGCGGGAGGTTACTCGCTTTTGAGGATCATTCCACGGACCGGCCGCACGCATCAGATCCGCGCGCATCTTTCTTTTCTCGGGCATCCAGTCGTGGGCGACAAGATCTACATTGACGCGCGTGTTTTTGAGCGTTATATGGACGACGGATGGCAGGAGGACATGCGGACTATTGTTAAGGCTAACCGTCTTTTGCTGCACGCATCGCGCCTTGAGTTTTGCCATCCCATGACAGGGGAACCCGTGAAGCTTACTTCGGCGATCCCGTCTTGTTTTAGTCCATTCCTATAAAAAACATGGGATCTTTCATGGAACATAGGAAATATTTTTGTGTTGTTGTCATGACCGTTCTGATGACGGCTTTGTTCCCGCCGAGTTTTGTAAAAGCCAGTGAGAATGTGCCGAAGCTGCCACGGTTCTATTTGAATGGGAAATCCGTGGAATTGACGGTGCAGGATATTTCGGGACTCGGGACCCGGCCTTTGCGGATGCTGATCCGCAGAAATCACAAAGCCCGGGGGGAGGAATGGATCCGGGTTCATGCGCTCGGTGCGAGCGAAGGGGATGATCTCCGTGTGGAATTTGCGGCGCCTGTCCCGGGTATGCGCGTAACCCTTTACAAGATTCTGCGCGTTGAGAACGGTCTTCGCTACCTGAGCATGCCCGCTTCTGTTTATTTCAAGGAACCCGGCGAGAAATCATTTCAGGAAAAGATCGAACCGTTTCGCGAGGAATTTTTTATTATCATTTTTGAAATGACCAACTCTCCGGTTGAAAAAGACGTCAACGTCCGCTATTTTGAGGACCGGGTGAGGAATCTCGTGATCGGATCCTACAAGACCAACTGGCGGCTTTCCAAATTGAAACTGAAACTGAGAGATTTTGCGGATGATCAGATGAAGGATTTCTATGAACGGGACGCGCAGACATTGATCGACCGCTTGATCAACCCGAGCCGGATCTTTCTGGTCCGCATCTGGAAGGCCCGCAAGTCATGAACGTGCTTGTGATCGACGGCTACAATGTGATCGCGCGGGGAATGGCCAAGGATCCCCAGAAGGATTTCGGGTCGGATGACGCGCGGCGTGAATACCGGGAGAGGTTGATACAGCTCGCGAAGCGTCATGTTGCCGGAAAAAAGGATCTCGAGGTCCGGATCTATTTTGACGGCGGAGTGGCCCGGTCTGCTCCGGAGCTTTCGGGTCGTGGGGTAAAGGTCTTTTTTACGAAAGGGGCTGAGGGAGCGGACCATGCGATCATCAAATATTGCAGAAGTCACTCCGCCCCGCGTTCCATTGAAGTCGCGACAGACGATCACAACACGCTGACTTTTTATATCCGGTCTCACGTGGGAAAACTTCTTTCAGTCGCCGAGTTGATGCACCGCCTGGACCCTGGTTTTACGCCGGTATCCGCGTCATCACCGGCAAGGTCCGCTGCGGTGGTCGAAGACAGGCGGCGGCTTTCCGACAGCGAATGCAGAGAGATCAACCAAACACTTCCGGACCACTGGTTCCGCTAACCGAGGACCCCTATGACAAAATCAGCCGAAACTTCAGGAAAAGCTTGCTGGGACTGCGTTTATCGAAGGGATTTCGAAAATACATTTCTCGGGATCTGCACCTGGTTTGAGGTCCACGGGAAGGGTGCGAATAAGGATATTCCGCCCGCCCTTGTTGAAAAAGGCTGCAAGTATTGGAAAAAGAAATAAAAAAAAGGACAGGCGCTTATTTCAGGCCTGTCCCTTTTGTTTTTTGAGGTTTGATTAAAACTGGAAGAGTTTGATCTTGGCGGCGTCGCCGGTGCCTTTTTCAGCTTCCTGGACTTCGTAGCTGTCGTCCTTCGCATAACCCAGGGAGACGACTTTCTTCACACCCTTGATGGTGTTGTCGATCACTTTATCGCCGCCTTGCCGGGCGCCTTCAAGGGTTCCGGTAACGGGATTTCTCGAAATAGTTCCTTCCGCGGTATCCCCCAGGGCATCCTTGGCGTTATCCACCGTCATTTCTTTCACACCCTTCGCAAAATTTTTCGCGGGGTGACTTTTTTCGGCGGGAACCGACTGGTCTGATTGCTTCTGCGCCTGTTCCTGTAACCGGGCCTCTTCGTCGTACTGCCCTGACCTTGCCATGCCAAAACTGGCAACCGCTGATATAAGAACAAGAATCGCTAGAAATTTGTGTCTCATGTTGTGACCCCTTGTTTGGATTATTTCAGGAGCGGAGCGAACATAGTATACATAAACCGGTTTTAAAGTAAAGAAACTGCAAGCCCGTGGGTGCATGACCGTAGCTGCGAGGTCACGCCACGGGGTTCGGGCAACTTCGCAATCGATTCCGGCCAACGGCTCTTCCTGTCGTTTTCCTCTCGCCCCAGAATTTCTGCGCCCGTCCGTCTT
>Ga0114951_10001032_pt1 | contig 36356 bp, 17 predicted proteins | sample AM7aDNAmetaG_FD_88677 | JGI IMG/M metagenome (GOLD analysis project Ga0114951, IMG submission 88677) | Freshwater microbial communities from Finland to study Microbial Dark Matter (Phase II) - AM7a DNA metaG | ecosystem: Environmental > Aquatic > Freshwater > Lake | place: Finland: Lake Alinen... | reverse complement strand
CTTTTGACAACATCACCGGGCTGCTCAACAGTGAGGGCGCCACCTGGCACGATATCGTCCGCACCAGTTGTTACCTGCGCGACATCGATCGTGACTACGACGTATTCAATGCGGGACGCACCGCCTTTTTCAAGGAGCAGGGTCTTGATCCACTGCCCGCATCCACAGGCATTCAGGCACATCTGTGCCGGCCCGAGTTGCTGATCGAGATCGAGGCCATCGCCATGTTCCGCACAGACAAGGCAGCCCCCGCCAAGGAGTAGTTCACATGCGTAACGGATGGTTGTTGGTTGTGGCCTGTACATGGGCCGTGGTCGTCGCGGCAGGCGCAGCGCAAGCGCCTGCGGTACGGCAGGACGCGGAAACAAAGACCTGCGCCTGCGGTGCGCATCCGCCGGGTCCGCCCAAAGACCGCGAGGTTGCGCCCTATGCGGGCGAGCCTGCCGATCTCAGTCCCTACGCAAAGTTCGCCGCCCCCTACGACCTCAACTACATCCACCCCAATATCTATTCGGGCGCGGGACGCGATCTGCCTGAGCCGAAAAATCTGACCGAAGTGCGCATCGGCTTCTTTGGGCCCATCGAGCACAATCCCGAATCGGTGTTTGGATTGCGCATGTTAAACGGTGCGCAGTTGGCCGTCGAAGAGGCCAATGCCCGCGGTGGCTATGGGGGCAAGCCCTTCCATCTCATGCTCCACAACGACTACGACAACTGGCAGGCCAAGACAGTTTACGGCGATGACCGGCCCACTGACCCCACCATCTGGGGCTCGGCTTCAAATGAAGTCGTAAAGATGGTTTACGACGACCAGGATTGGGCGATCTTCGGTTCCATCAGTTCCGAGTCCACGCACATCGCACTGCGCGTGGCCCTGCGCGCCGAGATTCCCATTGTCAATTCGGCATCCACCGATCCCACCATTCCAGAGACCTACATCCCGTGGTACTTCACCGACCTGCAGGATGACCGCGTGCAGTGCCTCACTCTGGCGCGGCGAATCTTTACAGAACTCGGATTGAAACGGGTGGCGCTGCTTAGAGTCAACAGTCGCTATGGGCGGTTCGGCGTAATCAAATTCCGCGATGCGGCGCGGCGGTTGGGCCACCCCGTCGTTATTGAGCAAAAATATCTTCCTGGCGACACCGACTACTCGAAGCAGTTGCAGGTTATCCGCTCATCGCGTGCCGATGCCATCGTACTGTGGACCGACGAGACGCAGGCCGCTCTTATCCTGAAGCAGATGCGCGCCGCCGGCATGAAGCAGCGCGTCTTTGGCGCCTACCGCACGCTGGGGCCCACGCTTCTGGCCGATGCCGGTGAGGCCGCTGAAGGCTTTGAAGCCGTCTACCCTTATGACCCCGCCCGCAACGATCCGCGCTGGCTCGCCTTCAACAGGCGCTTCGAAGATCGCTTCCATGAGAAGCCCGAGCAGTTTGCCTCGCTGGCCTATGACGCCATGAATGCGCTGTTGGACTCCATCTGCGAGGCCGGTCTCAATCGCGCCCGCATCCACGATGCGCTTGCGAATATCGAACAGTACGACGGCGTAACTGGACACATGATCTTCGACCCGAACCAGAAGAACGTGGCGCCCATGTACCTGGGCACAGTGCATAACGGCGTCATCTCTTACCGCGTTGCAGCCATGGAAAAACCGCCCGCGGCAGCGCAAGGCCCGGTGGTGCCCAAAGCTCCCGATGCGCAACAAATTCCCTACGCCCGCGTGGGCGAGGATGGCGTCGATTTTTCCGGCCCGCGTCGCCGGCGCTTATCACAAGGTCCGGTCCACGTCGTGGTCTTCGGTCCTCGGGCGGTGCAAGCCGTGCAGTCGCAGGAGATGCAGGAGGAGTTGAAAGCAGGCGCGGCAAATGGTCAGGATTGGACGCTGCTGCCCGTTGCCAGCGATCAGAACTGGGGCGCTGCTTCCACTCAGCTGGTGCGCGCGCTCATGGACGATCACGCTGTGGCGATTGTCGCCCTGGACCGCAACGCCGCTCACCTGGCCGAGCAACTGGCTCTTAAAACCTTTGTACCGGTGCTTGCCCTCAGCAGCGATAAGACCCTGACCTCAACCAACGTTCCGTGGATCTTTCGTCTGCCGGCTGAAACCACTCCGGCGGGCGCGGTCAGCCTGCTTCATGCGGCAGCCCTCCAGGTCGGTGCAGATCCCGAGCGGCTAAGGGATGCGCTGGCTTCGGGCAATTTAATATCAGGAGTTGCGTTTCTCCCGACCGGTGAGCCGCGCTAACGCAATCGAGCAACGCGTTTCAGTCAGGCCAACGCGATCATTGTTCGCCAAACTCGTATGGGATGCCGAACCGCCCAATCTGAATCAACGCTTTATCGGCGGGCGGCCAAATGTGCAGGCTCTCCACGCGGCTTGATCCGGCAATCCGATGCGCATCCGCGGTGCCAACCGGAGTTGCTGTGGCAGCCTCGTAAAAGTGCACGCTCAGAACATCCTCCGCCGGCCGCCGGTCCCATCCAAACACGTACTCTCCCGGCTTGAACAGGATTCCGCCGATGCGAACCGGCGTCTGCACAACCAGGTAGTGCGAGTACTTGCCCTCCGCGGAGTACCCGGCCGTGAGCAGCACAACGCCGGCAATGTACCGCCCTCGCCTGTTCACAATTCCTGAGGCTGTGCGCAATTCCGTCTCAATGTGTTCTTTTTCCACCCGCGCACGCGCCGGTAGGAGCGAAGCAAGCTCAGCATCTGTGGCTTGCCTCCAGACCGGTCTCTGCGCCTGTGTAACCTTCGCCGGCAACGGCACAGCCACCATCACAGTTGCGGCAAAGAGCAGCGTCCTTACGAAGTTTCTGTTCATGGCGTGGGCTTCTCTAGGGATTCAAGTGGAATGATACCGCGCTGGATTGCGACTGTAGCCGCCTGTGTTCGGTCGGTCACACCCAGTTTACCCAAGAGGCTGTTGATGTGTGTCTTCACCGTCGCCTCTGAGATTTCAAGCTCGGTCGCAATTCCCTTGTTGCTCTTGCCACGCACAATCTGTTCCAGCACGTCGAACTCGCGTGGCGTCAGATCCTCCGCGCCCATGCGCCTGGCCAGCTTCTCGGCAATCTCCGGCGGAATATGCAGCTTGCCCGAATGAACCGCGCGAATGGTCGCAATCAGCTGTTCCGTCGTCATGCCCTTCAACAGGTAGGCCCGCGCGCCAGCCTGAAGGGCGCGATAGATATCCTCATCCCCGTCATAGGTGGTCAGCACGATGAAGCGCGCCTGTGGCGTCTCCATGTGGATGCGCTGAATTACGTCCACACCTCCAAGTCGCGGCAGGCGCAGATCGATCAGCGTGATATCGGGCAGATGCTTGCGAAACTGGGCGATCGCCTCTACTCCATCGGCAGCTTCGCCCACCACTTCAAGCCCCTCGACCACGTTCAGAAGTGCCACCAGCCCCTGGCGCACAACGTGATGATCCTCCACAACCAACACTCGAATCGATTCCCTGGCCACTCATGTCCTCCCGTCTACCATTGTCGTCCCCGCGCCGGCACCCGCAGCCGGACTGTTGTTCCCGCACCCGGCTCGCTGGTCACATCCAAAGTTCCACCAATAGTTGCCGCGCGCTCCCTCATTCCGGTCAGTCCAAAGTGCCCCGGCCCGTCGCCTGCCAAATAGGCCCCCGGGGCTTTGCCCGATGCGAATCCAAGCCCGTCGTCCCGCACTTCCAGCGCAATCTCGTCCGGCCTGTACTCTAACTGCACTGAGAGGCTCTTGGCCACAGCGTGCTTCTTCACATTATGAATTGCCTCCTGGGCCACGCGCAGGATTTCCTGTTCCGTGCCCGGCGGAAGCGACCTGTAGGCGCCATAAATGCTGAACCGCGATTCCAGTGCACCGCTCTCCGCGGCCTCTGCCAGGCGGCGTATGCGAACCGGCAAGGTCGTCTCGCCCGAGTCCTGTGAGCGCAGCGCCCAGATTGACTGCCGCGCATCCGCCAACCCCTCGCGAACGTGGCCGCGGGTAAGGTCAAGTTGCTTTGTCACTGCCTCCAGTTTGTTGAGCCGCAAAAGCTCCGCCAGCACTTCCAGTTGCACTGAGATGCCCACGTAGCCCTGCGCCAGTGTGTCGTGAATCTCGCGCGCGATGCGGTTGCGCTCGCCCAGCACGGCACGAAACTCGCTCTCTGCCCGCCGAAGCCTGAGCCGCAACAGCAGCACCACAATTGCCGCCGCACCAAGAACCAACAGAAGATAGAACCAGATGGTCTGGTAAACGTGAGGTCGCAGTTCAAACCTCAGCGCCGCGCCCTCGGTGTTCCAAACGCCGTCATTGTTGGCCGCCTGAACCCGGAACGTGTAATGGCCGGGAGGAATGTTCGTGTAGTAAGCTGAGCGGCGCGTGCCGGCATCGGTCCAGTTGCGGTCAAAGCCCTCAAGCATGTAGCGATAGCGGACTTTCTGGGGGACGCTGAAGCTGAGAGCCGCGTAGTCGAACTGGAAGTGAACATGGCCGGCAGGAATCCGCACAGAGGGGTTCGAGCCGCCGACCTGCTGCTGCACATCGTCCACCGCAAGCCGCTCCAGCGCCACCGGAGGCGGGACGGTGTTCACCGGGAAGTGCGCCGGGTCTACCTCTACCAATCCTTTGGGCGTGGCAAACCAAAGGCGTCCATCGCGGGAGCGCCAGGCGGAGGGATGGCTATTGGTCGCTGTCTCGCGGCTTCGCAGCCCATCGGCCGCGCCAAATTCGATGCAATGCGAGCAATTCGCCTCCTTGTCGCTATCGCAGCGCGCAATGCCATTGGCTGTGGCAAACCACAGTTGGCCCGACCCATCTTCCAGAATCGCGCGGATCGATGTCACATCCGGACTGAAGGACTCCTTCACAATGAAAGACTTCCCATCCCATGCCGTCCATCCGCGGTCTTGCGTTCCAACCAGTAGCGTCCCATTGGAGCGCACCAGCAGGGCCGTAATCACATTGCTGGAGAGCCCGTTCGCCGTCGTGTAATTAGCAATCTTGCCTTCGCGCAGCCGTGACAGACCCGCCAGCGTAGCCACCCAAAGTTCCCCTTGCGCGTCACGGGCCATGGCGCCCACCAGGTTGCTTCCCAGACCGTTGGCCTGTGTAAATGTCTCCATGTGGGCGGTGCCTGCCTGCCCCAGATCGCGGCCATTCCAGTGCGTAAGACCGCGCCTGGTCCCAATCCATAAGGATCCATCTGAGTCAGCCAGCAGCGAGCGGATAAAATCGTCGGGCAGCCCATCCGCCGAGGTGAAGGCCGCGATCTTGCCCGCGCGAATTCGGTTGAGCCCATCCGGCGTACCCACCCATAGATCACCGTTGGGCGCAACGGCCAGTGACAGAATCACATCGCTCAACAGGCCGTCGCGGACAGAGTAATGGCGCACCGCGCCCGCACCCGTTTCGGAGCGGCGAATCGCGTTCAGGCCGGCTCCGCTGGTTCCCACCCAAAGCGTACCCGCTCCGTCCTCCACCAACGCGGTTGTGTTGTCTGAAGAAAGCCCTTCGCGAGCCCCAAAGGTGCGGAAGCGCTGATCGCGCAGAATATGCAGCCCGCTCGCTTCGGTTCCCACCCAGAGATTCCCCTCGTGGTCTTCCATCAGCGCCAGAACTGAGGCTGAGGCCAGCGGATCGGTGACCGGCAGCAATTCCAATTTGCCCCCTGCCCACCGAGCCAGTCCGCCGTTTGTGCCGATCCATAGACTCCCTTCGCGGTCTGCAAATAGTCTCTGGATCTTATTGCCAGGCAACTCGCGGCCGATCTCGAGCTGCATTTCTTTCTTGTCGCCGCGAGTAAGGGTCAACGTCGTCGCCGTTGCTGCAGCCCAACTTCCGTTTGGCAACGAAGCATGATCCACGATGAGGGGGCAGGAGTAACACACGACATCGCGAGCCGAAAGACGGCCGTCCTTGTAGCTTGCTCCACCTTCAGCGGTCTCAATCCCGATCGAGCCATCTGAGTCCAGGTTGAGGGACTTCACGCTGTTCCCCGGCAACCCGTCCTTCGTGGTGAAGGCCGTCACCGCGCCATCCTTCCACCGCGCCAGCCCATCGCTGGTTCCAATCCACAGCGCCCCGTCGTGTATCTCCAGCAGGCAGCGGACGTCGCTATCCAGCAACGCCGGCGTCGAATTCCGGTCGAAGACCTGAAAACCGTTGCCGTCAAAGCGCACCAGCCCCACCTCAGTCCCCAGCCACACAAAGCCATCCCGGGTCTGCACCAGTGCATGAACCGTGTTCTGCGGCAGCCCGTTCTCCATCACCCAGGCCTGGCGGCCATAGTTGCCCAGCGGAGTGCCCGGCTGCAGCGCCATGCCCGGAAGCCCGCAACCCAGCAGCATACCCACCGTCAGCAGGCAGCGAATCACGACCCCGCCAGGAGCTTTCGCAGCCCCCAAGATACGGCTGCCGGCTCCTGAAACATCCGTCGGGTTAGTGTAATTGTCGGCCATGTAAGTGGTTGTAACTCCCCCGGTTGCAGTTCAAATGAGCAAGAGCCAGCACATACACAGTAATAGCATTCATCTGCAAATGCCCAGTGCTGGGCGCGATTCATCGTACGCCAGACCCATCCGTCCGCCTCATTGATCCGTCAAATAAGCACGATGTGGGTGCCCCATCCATTTCCGCGTTCTTTGCGGAAATGGTTGGGAATACGATGTCACCGTTTTCTTGCCGGATCAATAAACCCTCTACACCCATCGATGGAAGCTGAACTAGCTCGAATGGGTCAAGACAGGGTATTGCATCGCCAGTAGTCTGTGGTTGTCTCTTGAGCTTGTACGAAATTTGCATTCCGGGTGGTTGCCCATGCCTTCGGCAACCACCCGGTTTCTTTTTTTGGCGGCTATCCTCAACTGAGCTGCATTTTTGTGTGCAGCACGTGGGGAGTCGCCATGGCCCGCATTACTGATCGCTCACCTTGGTTGCCCCAGTAGCCGGAGCCGGAGACGAGACGGCGCACGGCGCTCCGCCGCACAGCGCACCCGTGATTCCCTTCCCCTCGGTGATGGTATAAATGCGGTCCACATCCGGCAGTTTCACCGTCTCTTTGGCACCGGACGGCCAGTAAATCTCGGCGGTTCCGCCATCGGTGGCATCGCCTAGTCCGAAGTGCAGCGTCCGGTCGTTCGACGAGATATAGCTGCCGCTGGAAAGATTATCCTGGCGCATACGCATCCCGTTGGCCTTCAGGTACACGGTGGCGCAAGTGGCATCACGCGGGCTCTTGGGGCCGCCAACCAACCGCACTTCCACCCAATGATGATGGTCCGGATTCACATTCCTCAAAAGCACCGGAGGGCCGTCGATAGGGTTGATGATCACGTCTATCTTGCCGTCGTTGAACAGGTCGCCGTAAGCCAATCCCCGCCCCGAAACCACCTTTGCCAGCCCGGTATCTTTAACTGGAGGCACATACTCGAACTTCCGGCCTCTGCTGTCCGGAACGTTATGGAAGAGCAGCGGCCGTTCGGCAAAGGTCGTACCCCAGTCGTGCTGGTCCACCTCGGGATACACGTGGCCGTTGACCATGAACAGGTCCAGCCAGCCGTCGTTGTCGTAGTCGATAAAGCCGTCGCCCCAGCCTACAAAGGGAATTGTCGTCTGTGCCACGCCCGCCTTGTAGCTCACGTCGGTAAAACTCGAATCGCCGTCGTTGTGGAAGAGCACCTTGTAGTCATCGCCGAAATCGGTAATGAAAAAGTCCACCTGTCCGCTGTTCTCGTAGTCTCCGGCAGCAATGCCCATGGAAGCAATCTCGCGCCCTGACTCGTTCAGCGCGAAGCCGGAAGCGTAACTCTGGTCCTCGAAGGTCCCATCTCCCTTGTTGACGTAAAGGTAGTTCGGCTCCGAGTCGTTGCCCACCACCAGGTCCGGCTTGCCGTCCCCGTTAATGTCCACAAATATCGCGGTAAATCCGTAATAGCGCTCCTTGTCCTCCACGCCCGCTTTGACCGTCACATCGGTAAATGTCCCGTTACCGTTGTTGTGGAAGAGGTGGTCCGCCTCGCCCCTCAAGCCACGCGGTCCGCAGTTCACCCCAATGCCGCGGTACTGGCAGAACGCGTACCCCATCGCCTTTGAGCCGGCAATCGGCAGGTTGTCGCGGTCAAAGTGGACATAGCCTGAGACATATAGATCCAGAAGCCCGTCTCCGTCATAGTCCCCCCAGGACGAGCCCGAAGACCAGTTGCCCAGTTCTACGCCCGCCTTCGCGGCCACGTCGGTAAATGTCCCATCGTGGTTGTTGTGGAACAGTCGGTTCTTGCCATAGTTCCCCACGAAGATATCGGGCCAGCCGTCGTTGTCGTAGTCGGCAACGCTCACTCCGTAGCCCCAGCGGTCATTGGTCACGCCCGCCTTTGCGGCTACGTTGGTAAATGTCCCATCGTGATTGTTGTGGAACAGCGCAGAGTGCGGCGGCTCCTCTTTGCCGTCGAGTGCATCGAACGTCGAGCCGTTCAAAAGAAAAATATCCATCCAGCCGTCATTGTCATAGTCGATCAGGGCCACACCCGACCCGTTGGTCTCAACAATGAACTTCTTCTCCGGAGTACCACCCATCCTGTGAATCCAGCCCGTGAGCCCGGCCGCCTTGGCAACGTCCTGAAAAACCACGGGGCCGGAATCCACAAACCCGCCCGCCGTAATAGGCCTCTTCTGCGAGTCATACACTGGGGCAGCCCCAATGCCTCCCGCAATACCCCCCATGCCCTGCTGCGGGGTAGCGGGCGCCTGCTGCGCCCATGTTGTAAAAGATGTAAAAAGAGTGGCGATCAGAACGCCAGAATACAATCCACGAACAAGAAGCACCGAGAGTCCCCCACGGGTTGAAGTTTATCGTAATCCGCTGTTTCTCGGATTGGCGATGCGCTATTTCCGCTTCTTGTCCCGGCACGAGCGCAGGTAACTGAGCAGATCTTCCAGTTCTTTTGCTTCAAGCACATTCCCAAAGGACGGCATGACTTTGCTGCCTTCCACGATCTGCCGGCGCATCTGCGCCTCACTTAATCTCCTGCCCACGCCGGAAAGATCGGGCCCCTTGTTCCCGCCGTCGTTGCGGATTGTGTGGCAATGACGGCAGCCGCTTTCGGCGAAGACCGCGGCGCCGTGCTCCCGTTGGCTCCGCGACGAGCCAAAGACAGCGGCGGATGAAGCCAGAAGTACGGCAAGAACGCGCAGCCAAAACCTCATTGAGCGCCCGCCCCCCCGCCCTCGCCGGCCTGCGCTTTAGAGTCGCTGTGCGTATGCCAGGGAACGCTTTCCGAAGTAATCTCCGGATGCTTCCGCAAATACTCCAGAGCCCAGGTGCTTGCGGTCGGATCGTCCTTTTGGTCCGCGAAGGCATTGGCCTCGCGTGTGGCCTGTTCCTTCATGCCCAGCCGCCGATACACAATCGAGAGAATATAGTGCGCCGCCAGGTCGTCTGGATCGATGGCCTGAAGCGCCTCATACTCCACGCGCGCCTCATCGTACTTGTGCTGTTGATAGAGCGAGAAACCAAGTTCGCGGTGCGCATCGCGAGAATTGGGAAATTGCGTTGCAACTTCGCGAAGATCGCTGGCTGCCGCGTCCAGATGACCTTGAATACGCTCCACCAGCGCCAGGTAATAGAGTGCCCTTGCGTTGTGCGGTGCTAGTTGAAGAGCCTTCTCCAGGCCTCCGCGCGCTGCGTCGTACCGTTCCCATTGAAAGTTGGCAATCGCGATATTCGTGAATGCGTCGGCATAGTCGGGACGCAACTTCGCAACCTGCTCAAAGGCGTGCGCGCTCTCCGCATACTGCAGCGCGTCCAGCATCGCGATCCCGTAATTGTTCCAGCGCATCCACTCCTTGTTGTCTTGCGGGTCCGGCGCGGTGGCTGCCGGATTGTTGCCAACGGCAAGCGTACGCGTCCGCGCTGCCATTTCGACCACCGGCAATTCATAATGCTTGCCCAGCCCAAAATCAATGAAATGCTGATTGAAGCGCCGATAGTTGACCTTCGCGGTAACAGTAATTGGTCCCACCGCATCGGCAGGCACTGTGAACTCGTAGCGAACAATCTGCGAGCGGCCGGATTGAATCGTGTTGTTATATGCAACCACTTTGGTATTCCACACCTGGTGCAGATCGTTCAACCCGCCATCCGAATTCACAAGCCGGTTGGTAAAACTGTGTGCCCTGGTGTCGAGCGCTCCTCCAGGTTGCAATGCGCCGGAGTGTGTGAGCGTGCGCCCCGCCGCGTCTTTAGCTTCGAATTCCACCCAACTCTCATAAAAATCGCGCTGCTCCGGGATATGGCTATGCGCGATGCCTTTGTTTTGAATCACGACCGACGCGGTTACCACGTCCCCCGGTGCGATCTCGAAGGCCTCGCCGCCAAGCGGCGCAATGATCTTGCCCCCATTGCGCTCAATCCCGAAAATGTCCACATTGAAGACCCCGTTGCGCAAAAAAGCCATGGTCTTCTCCAGCTGTGCATCGTAGCCGTAATACTTTGAGATAACGGTATTGGCGCCCAGCCAGCGATGCGACGCGAGCTTGCCGTCCTTCGCTCCATAGTCGGACAACTGAATATCTTCGCGCCCCATGTGGCAGGTCTGGCACTTTGAAACCTGGTCCTTCACATAGAACGGCAGCGGCGACTGCTTCGCAAAAGACGACAACTGCCACTCGTCGTAAAGGAAAATCGCGCGCTGCCACTTATAGTCGTTCAATTGCTTCGGCAGTGCCGCCTTGTGACATGCCGAGCAGAACTCGCTCGTGCGGTAGAAGTCCTTCATTACCGCCCTGGAGTGCCTGTCAAGATTGGCTAGAATCTCTTTATCTGACACTTCGCCATAGACCGGCTTGCCATCCGCATCCACCATCACCGCCGGTTGCCCCAGCACATAACTCCCCGTGCCCCGCGTGTCGACCTTCTGGATTGCATGGCACACCGAACAGGTAATGCCATCCTCATCAAACTTGCGATCCACCGGCGAACCCTTGGTCAGGGCGCCCGAAACCAGCGCGACTGGATTGTGGCATCCTTCACAATGGCGCGTAAATTCGATCCCCTTTTCCTTCTGCAGCATATTCGTGTTCTTCACGTACCAGGGAGCGCGGAAGGAATTGGCATGAGCAGTCTGGCGCCACTCGGCATGCGCCTCCTGATGGCAATGGCCGCAATACTTCGCGGTTGGAAAGCTCTTGGGATTGATGAACTCCCCGGTGTCCGTGGTCGCGTTCGAGGGCATAAAAGGCTTATCCGAACCAAAGCGGAAGTTATAGTGTTCACCGGCGGCGTGCGAATAGGCAGACCGCTGCGTAGCGGTCGTATCGTCGGCGGCGGCATAGGCCCGCGATGCCGTCAAACCGCCTGCGATTGCGGCTGCACACACCAGTCCGACTACGATCCGCAGAGTTGCATTTGCAATGAACGCGGCTCTTGGTTCCAGTGCGATTCTATGAGTAATCATTCGGTTTGACCTCCGCGTTGATAAAGGGAAGCTCCACGCCAATAGCTTGGGATGAGCCAATGGCATCTTCATTAAGGCTTCGTACCCTGGCCTTCCGTCAAGGTTACGATGCGGTCAATCTGCGCAGCGGGGAAATGCTCCTTTGCGCCGCTGGGCCAATGAACTTCTATCTCATCAATGGCCCCGGCATCACCCAGCCCAAAGTGCAGCCGCGGATCGCTCGTCGAGGCATAACTGCCGCCGGAGACTACATCCCCGCGCTGCCGCACCTTGTTGGCGGTAAGGTAGAGTGTTGCCCCCACAGCGTCTCGCGGACTCTTCGCGCCACCAATCAGCTTGAACTCGACCCAATGATTCTTGTCCTGCGAAACATTCTTGAGCAACGCCGGAACGCCATCCATCACATTGATCACCACATCGAGTTTGCCGTCGTTGAACAGATCGCCCACAGCTAGGCCGCGGCCTATGTACGTCTTCCCCAGCCCTGTTCCCTCCACTGCGGGCATCTGCTCGAACTGCTTGCCGCCGGCATTATGAAACAGCAGTGGCCGCTCCGCGAAACTGGTTCCCCAGGGCTCTCGATCCACGACTGGATACACATGCCCATTGGCGACGATCAGATCCTTCCAACCATCATTGTCGTAGTCGAGAAACGACGTACCCCATCCCAGAAACGGAACCGTCGGCTCCGCGATTCCCAGTTGATAACTGATATCTGTAAAGTTGGCGTCCCCGTCGTTGCGATAGAGCGGATTGTAATCATCTGAGAACGTGGTGTTATATACATCCACAAGTCCGTTGTTCTGGTAATCGCCAACAGCTATGCCCATGGTTGCGGTTTCCCGCCCGTTCTCGTTCAGTGCATAACCAGACGCATAACTGATATCTTCAAAGGTCCCATCGCCTTTGTTGAGGTAGAGGTAATTCGGAGTCGAGTCGTCGCCCACCAGCAGGTCCGGGCGTCCATCTCCATTTACATCCACGAAGACCGACGCAAGCCCATAATAGCCGCCCTTGTCCGCCACGCCCGCCTTTTCGCTAACATCCGTAAATGTCCCATCGCCATTATTGTGGAACAAATGATCCGGCTCGCCTTTAAGCCCGCGCGGTCCGCACATCACGTTCTCGCCGCGAAACTGGCAGAAGCTGTAGGAAACACCCTTGTCGCCCGACGCAGGCGGGTTCGCCAGGTCATAGTGCACATATCCGGGAACAAACAAATCCAGCTTTCCGTCGCCGTCATAGTCTCCCCATGTAGCCCCCGTCGACCAGTTACCCAGGGTAACTCCCGCCTTCTCGGCCACATCGATGAACGTCCCATCGTGATTATTGTGATATAGCCGATTCTTCCCAAAATTCGAAACGTAGATATCCGGCCAGCCGTCATTGTCATAGTCGGCAATTGCCACGCCAACACCCCAGCGGTCGTTGGTTACCCCCGCCTTGTCCGCCACATTCGTAAAGGTGCCGTCATGGTTGTTATGAAACAGTGCGGCCTTCGGGGCAGGCTCCTTGCCGGCAACAGCTTCATACGTCGAGCCATTCACCAGATAGATATCCAGCCAGCCGTCATTGTCATAGTCGATCAAGCCCACGCCCGACCCGTTGGCCTCGATAATGAACTTCTTCTCCGGCGTTCCCATCACATGCTTCCACGCGGTCAAACCGGCTTGACGCGCGATGTCCTCGAAGACGATGGGGCCCTCTTTGACAAATCCGCCCGCGGTAATCGGCCTATGCTCCTTGTCGAGCACGGCGGCGTGGGCGCCCCCGGTATTGACTCCGCCGACGGCGGGAGCCTGCCCGCCCTCGCGGGGTTTATCCGATTGCGTGTCGGCGGAGTGAGAGTCCGGGGTGGTGGACTGGGCGACAGACCGGCCCGGCCCCGCGACCAGCGCGAAGCCCACAAGTACAACGGCCAAACTGCAAATAGATACGCGCCTGAAAAAGGGTTGTATGCCGCCGAATCCCCATGACACAAATGCATTGGAATTCGGGGATGGCGAAGTCGAGAAACGCTGGGGAATCAGCGAGATCATGGCATCTCCACTCAGTGAACATCATTACCATACATGATCCGGCGCCCCACTGGACTCATCCTAAGGGTGGAGATGCAGAACAGGCTCATTCAGATGCCGGCTCTTGCTTCAATGAGCCGCCTGAAGCCGCGTTCGCAGCAGCTTAAATCGCCAACCGGCATCTTCACTCAACCTAAAGAATGAGCCGTTGTCCCATCTATCGGTTGAAGACAGTGCCGCTGCCCGCCCCTAAACTGCTACTTAATTGATCGCGTTGGACTTCGTGTGCTTTCCCCCGTTCCACAAGCTCACCGAAGCCCATGCATCAAGCGCATCCAGGCACCACGGATGCGCCTCGCCCAGAGGCCGCCATCTTCAACCACAGGCCTCAATGCACAGTCGTTTCTTGAAGGAGAGGTCAAATGCGAAGCGCCGTTCGCTGTCTGGTTGGGCTTGTGCTCACTCTGGCAACAGTCCATGCTCAAAGCAATTACGCCGTGATGCGCGGGTCCATTCTTGATCCGCAGCATCGACCCATTGTCGGAGCGCACGTCCACATTACCGCAGCCGGAACCGGCGCAGAGCGCGAAGTGGTTTCAAACGCAACCGGCCTCTATGAGATCGCGGGCCTTCAGCCGGGCGGGTACACCCTGACCGTCGATAACCCCGGCTTTCAACAGGCCACTCGGACAATTGACCTCGAGGTAGGCCAGCAAGCCACTTTCGATATGCAATTGCGCCTCGGCTCTGAAACTCAATCTGTCACGGTTGCGGCCTCGGGCGAGTTGCTCAAGACGCAGGACGCAAGCGTCGGCGAAGTGGTCGATGCGCATTCCGTGGATTCACTGCCGCTCAATGGCCGCATGCTGATCGACCTCGTGCTTACTGTACCCGGAGCGCATCTGAGCCATGGCGCTTCAGCCGGTGACATGAACTCCCTCTACTGGAGGCCCGGCCAGCGCTCAGCCGTAAGCATCGGCGGAAATCGCCCCAACGCAAACTACTTCCTGCTCGACGGCGCCACCAACACCGACCCAACATTCAGCACTCAGAATCTCAGCCCTTCACCCGACGCGGTGCAGGAGTTCCAGGTCGAGACCGGCAGCTATTCAGCCGAGATGGGCGGCGCAGGTGGCGGCCAGATCAATATCGTCACGCGTTCCGGATCCGGTGCCTTCCACGGCACCGCCTACGAGTTCCTCCGTAACGGCGCCATGGACGCTCACTCCTTCAACCAGATGGGCGGATCGAATTTTCTGATTCAGAACAACTTCGGTGCCTCGCTCGGCGGCCCCGTGAAGCGCACCGGCAAGACCTTCTTCTTCTTGAACTACGAAGCCCTGCGCCACGTTCAGATCGATGCGATGGTTGACACGGTGCCGACCGCAGACGAAGCTGCCGGCAACTTCAGCCAAAGCGGCGTTGACATCTTCGATCCGGCGACCACAACCGCGAATCCCGCGTTTAACCCAGCCCTTCCCGCAAGCAAGACGAATCCACAATTTATCCGCCAGCAGTTTGTTTACAACGGCGTCGTAAATGTAATTCCACCGGGACGGCTGACGCAGGCGGCTTCGATCATGCTGAACAAATACACCCCGCAGCCAAACTCCATGGATATGGGCAGCTCGACCATGATGGGACAGCCCACCGTGATCGGCGCAGGCAACGACGCCAACAACTATCTCGATACGCGCAAAGAACGTATGACCGATGATCAGGGATCGGTGCGCGTCGATCACAGCTTCGCCAACGGCGATACGGCATTCTTCCGATACTCGGCTGCAAGTCAGTATGGCTTCATGCCTGAGGGTCTGCCCGGCTTCGGCTTCTATCACGACAACCTCTCGCAGCAGGGAACCCTGGCATGGACGCGCGTCTTCTCGCCGCACGTCGTCAACATGGCGTCGGCGGCCATTTCACGACTGGTGATGATGCACACCACTGAGAGCGCGGGCAAAAGCGACATAGTCAACGAACTCGGCATTACCGGAACCGGCTTCGGCGGCACAGGTGCATGGGGTGCTCCCTACTTCAATGTTCAAGGCTATTCCCCGCTCGGAGACAACTACCTCGCCACCCCCATGCACGCATGGGACACGGTGATCGAAGGCCGCGACACCCTAAGCTGGCAAATTGGCCGCCACAGCGCCAGGTTCGGGGGAGCATACCAGAAATTCATCTGGCCCATGTGGGGCTTCTTCCAGAATCGCGGCTATTACCAATTCACAAACGGCTATACCACCCAGTACGCGCTCAACGACCACAGCACCGGATCCGCCCTCGCCAGCTTCCTTCTCGCGCTGCCCGCTGCACGCCAGGGTCAGGTCGGCGTGCCCCAGATGCAGCTTCGCCAGTGGTACTCCGATGCGTATGCACAGGACGCGTGGCGTCTCACCCCGTCCACAACCATAACCTACGGCCTTCGCTATGAGTTTATGAGTCCGCTGGTAGATATCGACTACACAAACAGTAACCTCGACCTTTCCAGCGGTGTGCCCCAGGTATTCATTGGTGGTCAAAATGGCTACCCGCGCGGACTTATGTACGCTAACCACACTAACTTCGCGCCCCGCCTGGGACTGGCGCAGGCCATGCCCAAACTAGGCCTCGTGGCGCACGTGGCCTACGGAATCTTCTTCACTCCGGTGGACATGAACACCTGGTGCAATCAGCGCCACAACGTCCCCTACGTCTTCCCTGAAACTTCGCAAAGCGATCCGTTCATTCCCACCATCACAACTTTGAATTTCCCCACTCCCGTGCTCGGAACAACCGCCGTCAGTTTCACCTCGGTGCAACTGCATGCAAAGGCGCAATACGTCCAGCAATGGAGCGCCTCGCTCGAAAAGCAGTTAGGCGGCCAGACCACCGTCGAAGTCGGATACCTTGGATCGGGCGGGTATCACCTGCAGCGCTCCCACCTCATCAACAACGCGCAGCCCGGACCGGGCCTTATTCAGCCCCGCCGTCCCTTCCCGAAAATCAGCTTTGTCGCCAACACAGTTTTCCCATCGACGGTGAACGTTGCCAACACCACGTTCCCGGTCAGCACCATCAACCTGCTTGAGAACACTTCGCGCAGTTGGTATGACGCCGGCTATGTAAACGTGCGCCGCCGTTACGCGAACGGGCTCAGCTTCCTGGCCAATTACACCTTTGCCAAGGCTCTTGAGAACGCGCCGGACTTCCGTTCCCCTATGTTTGAAGCTGCAATCCCACAGAACAACGACGACCTCGCGGCAGAGAAAGGTCCCGCCTGCGATATCCGCCATCGCTTCGCATTGAGTGCCGTCTACAGCCCGCCTGTCTTCGGCCGCAACAACCTCACTCGCGCCTTGACTCGCAATTGGCGCGGCTCTGCCGTGTTCCAGGCCCAGACCGGATTTCCCCTCACCATCTCTGTCTTTGGTGACACAGCCAATGCCGGAACCGTGGTCGGTGAAAATCCCATCCGGGCCAACCTCACCGGCCAGAAGATATTCCCCTCGGGCACCCGCAACTCGTCCACATGGTTCAACCCAGCCGCATTTACAGCCCCGCCCGCCTACACTTACGGCAACGTCGGCCGAAATACAGTCTACGGCCCCGGATTGGAAACCACGGACATTGGCGTCGTGCGGACTTTCAGCTTCGCCGAGAAGGCCAGGTTCGAAACCCGCGCCGAGTTCTTCAACGCCCTCAATCACACCAACCTGGGAACGCCCAACCGATTCGTAAACACATCCAGTTTCGCCAGCATTACTGAGGTCGCAACGCCCGGACGCGAGATACAGTTAAGCGCGCGGATAAGCTTCTGATCACGCGCCAGAAAGTCATGGGGAAAGCCGGGAGCAGTACGCTCCTGACTTTCCCCATGAGACCTGAACTTCCGGCCGCCACTGATCGATGCTAAAGACCGATTGCAGAGAAGACTACCGGCTAAACACCACGTACTTGCGCCCGGCATACAGACGGAAACCGCCGCCCGGGTCGGAGAGTATCTGCAGAGGCTTGGGCCGTTTCAGCCCTGCGTCGGTAGTGGAGCCCACAGTGAGTACGTCATGGGCGCCAACGTCCGTCACCACTAACTTGTCATCAGCAACAAATCCAATGCCATACACGCCCGCCGGAAGCTTCTGATCGCCCACCGTGATCGGAACCTCCACGATAAAGTAAGCCTGGTATTTGGCAGCAACACCGGTCGAGTAGCCGCTCGTGTCCACCAGCGACGTAAGCACGAAATACCCGTCCGCAAACTTCACGCCGCCGGAATTCCGCAACTGCGTCGTCGCCGATTGCCCCTTGTAAAACACGCTCGGCGGCAACAGCTTCTGCACTTCCACCGCCGTCAGCACCGTTCCGCTGTTCTGCGCCAGAATCAATCCTGGCATCGCTATCATCGCTGTCGCGGCTATCGCGGTTGCGACCATCCTTAACATTCCCTTGCTACGCAACATAAAACCTCCTTACGGATTCCGAACTTCGGAGTATATCGCATCATAACCCACATCGACTCGGATTGAATGCGCTTGGCAGATGCAGTCCGAGCGCCCTCGAATTATAGCCCCTATAGATCCGGCAACTAAATACTATGCGGGTGCCCCATCCATTCCCGCGCATTTTGCGGGAATGGGTGGGAAGAATAAGTCCTGCAATCAGACAATTCCCTTGCCCTCCACAATATGCACATATCGATTTGGGGCCAGGTTGCTGAGCTTCTCAATGTACTTGCTTGGAGCAGGCCAGTGAATCTCCAATTCCTCGATATGCGTGGCCGTCCCGATTCCAACCACCTCGCGAAGATCGTGCGACGAAAGATAACTGCCGCCGTTGTTCTTCAGTCTCGTCCTTACCGTTCCGCCCGCTTTCACTACGATGCGGGCGCCAATCGCGTCGCGGTTGCAGGTAACACCCTCCAGTTTCATTCCCAACCAGTTATTACCCACCGCCCCGTTGTTCTTAAGCAGAACTGGAGGCCCCCCGTTCACTCCGATCAGCACATCCAGAGCACCATCATTGTCGAAATCGCCCACGGCCAGGCCTCTGGCAGCATACTGCTTTCCAAACACCGGGCCCGATGTTTGGCTGATGTTGTGCAGTCTGCCATCTTTGCTCTGGTGATAAAGCAGCAGCGGCTCTTTGTACTTCACCTGCATGGAGTAGGAGTCGATCATGTCGTCAGGATGCCCATTGGCAAGCATAAGATCCATCGCGCCATCGTTGTCGAAATCGAAGTACTTCATTCCCCAGCCACTCATGAGCTTTGTGTCGCGGGCTACCCCGGTCTTCTCAGCCGCATCGCTAAATGTCTCATCCTTGTTGTTGATATAGACCGAATACATCTCGTGATCTACATTCGCCACAAACAGGTCCTGCCATCCGTCCCCGTCAAAGTCAGCCGCATCCACGCCCATACCTGAGCGCGGCCGTCCATTTTCACTAAAACCAACTCCAGACTGCAACGCAATCTCATCCCAATTCCAGGAGCCATTCGGCCCGGGGCCACGATTGACAAATAGGAAATTCTGAACAGTATCATTGGCGACGAACAGGTCCATCCAGCCATCGTTGTTAATGTCCGTGGCCACCACCCCAAGCCCCTTGCCCAAAGCCTTCGCGATCGCTGTTCCCTTGCTTACTTCGGTAAAGGTGCCATCGCCGTTGTTGTGATAGAGAAAGCTTGGAGTCGGCTTGAACAACCGGGGAACACAATAATAGTTTCGTCCCAGTTGATTATTGCCGCACTCCAGCTTCTTCACCCCCGAGTAATCCACGAAGCTGCAAACAAACAAATCCAATTTGCTATCGTTGTCGTAGTCGAACCACACTGCGCTGGTTGTCCACCCCGGAGTGGCAAGACCCGCGCGTTCTGTCACGTCCGTGAATGTGCCGTCGTGATTGTTTTTGTAGAGTGTGCAACGGCCATAAGCAGTTACAAAAATGTCTGGCCATCCGTCGTTATCGTAATCCCCGACCGCCACTCCCATTCCGAAATACGATCCGGCAACGCCTGCCTTCTCCGTGACATCGGTAAAAGTGCCGTCCCTGTTGTTCTTGTACAAGGCATTGCGAACCGGGCTTGAAGGTTTCCAGAAGTCGCTGGGACCGCTGTTCACCAGAAAAATGTCCATCCATCCGTCGTTGTCAAAATCAATAAACGCACAGCCCGGGCCGAGCGCTTCCGGCAGAAAGCGGATTTCTGACATGGCGTTTTCATGAACCCATCGAATACCGGATGTGGAGGGTGGAACTTCATCGAACAGCGGCTCCCTTTGAGTGCTTTGCGACTGCGAGGGAATGCACAATACCTTCGCAGCTCCGGCACTCATTCCGAGTCGTAAGAATCCGCGTCTTGAGAACCTCATCGCCACATCCTATCATCGTGCGGTAGGAATGATCTTTGACCGCCTTGGCACATGTTATAAAGCTCGCGGCAGGGCCTCAGCCTATTCAGGGTACGGCTCATTCGCCTTCACAATCCTGATCCGATGATCGGAGAATTTGTAGTGGCCTCCTGGTAACTCGATCTTCGGCATGTGGCAAGTCACACATTTGCTTTTTGAAACCGGGCAGCTGTTCGTCTTGGCCTTCCCACCTCCGTGGCACGCCTTGCATTTCGCGTCATGATTCACTGGTCGCGCGCTCGCTTCCGTATGCGGGTCGTGACACGCCAGGCAACTGATGCGCGTATCGTCCGGGTCATAGCATCTGCTGCCCGTAAGGCGATAAGGCTGAAAGCGAACATTCGAGATACTGAAAATCCCTTGCGTCGCAACTTCTTCCCAGGTTCGGTGGCACTGGCCGCAGAAGTTCGACGCCTGCTCCGCTGAGAGCTTGCGCAGGCTCGGAAATCCCGGTTGCACTGCGGGCTTGCCGCCCTCTGCTGACATCGCCGCAAGATGGACATCGGCTCCTTCGTGGCAGTGTTCGCACTGCACTCCCGGGACCATCTTTTCAAGTGTGAGTTTAGTTCCCTGCGCTGCATTCGTAGCGTGACATCCAAAGCAACGCAACTTGTCGTCGCGACTCATCAGTCTTCCTGCCGCCTCCTGGACGTTGGCAGGCAATGTGCTGTCGCCACCCACCGTCGGCCCAAGACCATTGAGTTCCCGATACCAGCTCATGCGACTCTCGTAAAGCTCACCGTTTTTTTCCAATATGTAGGTCTGGCCCATCGCGGAACTGGCCCCCAGCGCCCAGCGAATCGGCATCGTGACCGTAGTTATGCCGTCTGTCACGGAGTAGTTACTCTGCCCCCCGTTTCGCTCGATGCGATAGGAATATTTGCCATATGCCCCAGTTATTACTGGATGATCGTTCAGAACCGTCGTCTGCTCCACCGTTTCCAGCGCCCGTGCCATATTGGTGGCCGGTTGCCGCCACGCCTCTGAGTGGCACTTCGCACAGGGGTTTTCATGCCCCTGCTCGGCTTGCCCGCGAGCAATCCCGGGGATAAGGAACATCACAAGAAGTCCGGCCAATGAAAACGTTCTCGATTTGCTCATCGTGAATTCAGAACTACTCGCTTCTCCTCCCACATAGCTGGAGTTGGTTTCAGCTTCACTGCACCTTACCCTCAGTCTGATTCACTCCGGGCTGCTTGGCCTGCACTTCGGCCGTCAGCCTCTGAACGATTTCACGCTCTCGCTTGCTGTCTTCAGGACGCTTGAGACGGTAATACACCAGCGCCAGGGATACGTGGGCTTCTAGAAATTGAGGCGATTCCTTCACCAGCCCCTCCAGTATCTCGCGAGCTTTGTCCAGTGCTCCCTCATTTACTGAGAGCAGCGCTAGTTGATACCTGACGCCCGGATCTCCCGGCCTCGTCTCTGCTGCACGTTCAAAATACTTCTTGGCCTGCTCGTAGTTCTGCTGTTGCTTTGCCATCGCTCCCAGTTGCAGGTTAGCGTCGAAGTTATAAGGGTCGACGCGCAATTCAGCAGCAAATTCCTTCTCGGAGAGATCGGAGTCGCCCGTCAGCATCAGCGCCTTGGCGTAAAGCACATGAGTCTCCGGCAGATCGGGATTCAACGCACTTGCCTTAGCGAATTCATCCCGGGCCCCCGCAAAATCGGAGGCGCCCATCTTCGCCGTGCCTAACATCAGATGCGCTTCCGCTGAGTCGCCGTTCCTCAGAATACGGTCGACCATCACCTGCCCTTCCTCCACTCGCTTCTGCCGAATGAGCGCCGTTCCCAGCAAGTAGGCTATGGCCAGATCATCAGGGTACTTATCCTTCTGCGGCTCCAGTATCCGGATAACATCTTTCTCCCGATCCATCCGCATATAACAGTCGCCCAGCAGCAGAACGGCTTGGTGGTTTCCAGGGTCCTCGGCATACACCTTTTCAAGTTGTGCCGTAGCCTCTTCAATCCGCCCCATCTTGTAATAGCAAAGTGAAAGATTCAGTCTCGCCTCCACGAGGGTGGGCGACTGCTTGAGGGCTATCTTGTATTCGGAGATGGCTTCTTCAAATCGACCCGCGCCAGCCAGAGCCGCGCCGCGATTGGAATGGATGGCAGTTGCCTCGGGATGGATCAGAAGAAACTGCTTGTACTCGGCGGCCGCCCCTTCAAGATCGCCGGCGCGCTGCTTCTGCAACGCATCCTGCACTAATTCCTGCGGTGTCTGGGCGTGCGTTGCCACGGTCAGGATCAAGACAAGAACATAGGATAACTTGCCCATACTTTGATGGGTCCTGCCGGCACTGCCGGCAGGACCCATACCACCTTGCTTTCCGGTTGGTTAAAGTCCCCAAGCAACCTAGAAGTAAAACTTCGCTGCAAACTCCATTGTACGAGCACCTTGCTTCTGAGTCGCTTTGCCAAAGTTCGCATTCGTTTGCTTGATCTGCAGCGTTGCCGGATCCTGAGTAAATTGCAGGGTCAGGTTGCTGCCGCTTGGGAACGAGTAGAGTGGATGGTTGATAAAGTTGTATGCTTGGGCGCGAATCTGGAGCGACTTGCTCTCTGAAATGCTGAAGTTCTTGAAGAGCGCCAGATCCGAATTGAAGTAACGCGGGCCGTAGGAAACAGGGATCAACGTCGGCCCATTCTTGCCGGGCGTGGTGGGCGGCGCAAAGCAATTGCCGTTCACATACTGATGGGCGCTTAGACCCGAGTTCGGATTACAAGTAACATACGGGTTCAATTGCTGCGCGTTTGTCCCCAGAATGGACTGATTATTGATGGCAATTCCGGTCGGGTTTGCCACGCTGACCGATCCTGGCAGGATGGCTCCGGATTGTAAGCACGCGGCCCCTACGCAGCTCAACGCCATGTAGTAGTTCGTGCTCGAATTGTAACCGCCACCGTAAGTGATGTTGGCGCCACTTTCCATCTGTGTAATTCCCGAAAGCTGCCATCCATTCATTGCGCCGTTCACGAGTGGATTCACGTGCACGTGGTTTCCGAGATCAACTGAGTAGGCCGCATTGAAAAGCTGACGGCGGTCTGTTGGCTGGACGCCATAGTTGCTCGCGAGTTTGAACGGGTTGATTGTGGGCGACACAATGCCCAGGGCTTTCTGCCAAGTGTAGTTCGCTTGAATGGTAAAGAGCTTCGAGCGGCGAGCCCAGCTTATCTGCATGGCATTGTAGTTGCCGTACAGATTATTCGTTGCCAGGTTCAGGTCGCCGTAGCCCAGCCCGGCTGGGGTATTCAGGGGCCGATAATTGTTTGCGTTGGCATTTCCTGGATTCGTTGCGGTCAACATCGCGCCCAGCGGCACCAGGTTGATATTGCTGCCCGCGCCACCGTTGGTATTCTGGAGTTCCCTGCTGCGATTGCCCACGTAGGCCGCCTCCAACAGACCCTGCCAAGGAGTCCGCTGGTCAACATTGACGCTCCAGCTATCGGTATATGGCTGGCTATTATCCTTTGAATCTACAGCCGCCGGTGATGCTGGAGTGGCAGCAAGATTCACGCAGGATAAATAATACGAAAACAATGCGGACCCCGCAGGCGGATTCGTCGGGCAGCCTGTGCTTCCCACCCAGTTGCTCGGCGAAAGGGTAGCCGTGGAAACCCCGGCGGATGCATCGAGACCGTTCGTGAACTGTCCCGAGTGGTAGTAGAAGCGGCCCCAACCTCCACGGACCACAGTCTTGCCAACTCCGGTGATGTCGTAAGCGAGACCAAGCCGCGGCTGGTAGAACAGCGCCCGCGTTGGGAATCCTCCCACCGGCACGGCCGAGAGCTTCGAATGCCATTCAAAACCGCAGAAGGTCGGCGAACTTGCGCAACCTGGACTGTATTTTGACTGGTCGAAGATCGAATAGCCGAAGCCCAAGGCGTCTATCCATGGGGTCAGGTGACTGAAGCGCATCCCGACCTCTGCGGTCAGCTTCGGGTTCAGCTTCCAGGAGTCCTGTGCAAAGAACTCCCATGTGGTGTAGTTGATGTCGTTGATCCGATTTTTGTTCGACTCCTGGTAGCCGGAAAGATTGCCCGTCAGCAGGTCGGCGTACTCGTTTCCGTAACTGAAGGTACTGGATGCGGAGACCTGCGACAGACCGTTTGTATAGTTGTTTGCGGGTTGCGCATTGCGAATCCGCTCCCAAAAGGCGCCTGCCTTGAAAGTGTGCTTCGCAATAACCTTGGTAAGCGTGTCGCTCGCGCTTGGCATGTACTTATTGGCATAGAGTCCCGAAGAAGCTCCGCCAGCCTCAAAACCGCCTGGGTTAAATACGAGTGCCGCTTCGCTCGGGCCGAACTGGCCAAAGGACGGGATCTGTGCAACACCATTGTTGAAAAGACCCTTATAGGTGTAACCCACATTAGTGCGATCCACCTTCGAAGGGCTCGCGAATACGTTCGGGAAACCCACAAACGTATACGCAATGACGGTTTCGTTCGTCATGCTCTGGCTGAAGACATGGGTGAGCGTGCCAGACATGGAATCCGAACGGTTTTTACCTTGGATCGCTGTCGGGTAAGGCACCTGGTCGGTGTTGCGCCACCAAAGGCCGACTGGGAACTGCTGAATTTCCCGCTGGTAGTTGTAGCGAACAAACACCTTGGTATTGTCGCTAAGGCTCCAATCTCCACGAACTACCCACTGCTTGTTGTTCTGATTGAAGATCTCGGCTTGAACGTAGTTATACCCGCCCGTATCGCTCGGCTTCGCGTTGGCGGCGGGATAGAGTTTGGTCAGAGCAAGCATGTTTGGATCGATGCACTTGCCGTTAGGAGTGCCGCTGCACGTCGGGATTGTCGTTCCTCCGAAGGCTGCCAGGGCAGCAGAGTTTAGTGGTCCCGGCGCCTTGCCAGACGCGGTGACGGCTCCTTCCCCGGCGATGGACGTGGCCGAAAAATCGCCAGCCAGTTCCGACGCTGTTGGCACGGTCGCCCGCAGCAATCCTGTATCCAGCGTCTGGTGGTAGTACTCGAATCCCGTAAAGAAGAACAGCTTCTTGCGATCCTTGTTGAACCTGGTCCCAGGGATGATGATCGGACCGCCTACGCTTCCTCCGGGATAATAGTAGGAGTTGGCGGGCTGCTGAACGCCGCTGAAGTTGTTCAACCAGTCATTCGCGTTGAGCGAGTGGTTGCGGGCCGAGAAGAAAGCATTGCCATGGAACTGCGTCCCACCGGCTTTCGTAATCGAACTGATGACTACTGGCCCCTTCTGTTCTTCCGCGCTGAAGTTCGACGTCAGTACCTTGAACTCCTGAACAAAGTCGGAGTTCGGGTTGACCGGCGTGTCGCAATTGCAGCCAGGGTCGGAAACGTGCGCGCCGTCCGCCGTGATGTCCAGCGAATTCGTCGGCAGGCCGTTGTAGGAGAATGCGGCATTCAGCGGGCTCTGGCTCCCGGAATCGCCGTTCGCGTTGATTCCGATTGTCTGGCCGTTGTAATTCGACTTGTTCTGCGTGCCGTTGGAGATACCGAACCCGGGGACAATCTTGATATACTCGGCGGCATTGCTGCCCACCTGCGTAAAATTCTGCAATTCCTTCGTTTGCAGAGCAAATGACTTTTCTCCTGAGTCGGTGACCGCGACCGTTGCACTTTCCGCTTCAACCTGAACTGTTTCGCCAGCCGCGCCAATCTTCAGCTCGATATTCACGTTGCGGCGTTCGCCGCCGCCAAGGTTGATGTCTTTTGCGGAATACTGTCTAAACCCAGGGGCCTCCACCGCCAGGTTGTACGTGCCCACAGGCACTGACGCAAATGTGTAGTACCCGTCTCCGTTACTTACTGTGGCCCGTGTTGACCCCGACATGGAATCCTTCAGGGTGATCTTTGCATTTGGGATTACGGCCCCTTGAGGATCCGACACCACGCCGGTGAGTGTTGCGAAAATACTTTGGGCAAAGGTTGGGCACTCGCCGAGGAGAAGCAAGCACACGAAGACTACGGCACACACCGATCTCCGAATCGTCACAGGTACGCCCTCCAGGAAAACGTGCAGTTTTCCTAACCAGATCCGCTCTGTCTGAACGGTCAAATTGTCTGTTACTAAAGGGAAGATTCGTGCATCCGCTTACCGCTGGCGCGGCATCGTGCAGCGAATGGTTCTTTTTTTATCTTCAAAATGAGACACTGTCAAGCAAAATATTTAGAAGATCTTCAAACCATATGTCTAGAAGTGTCTCAACCTAAAGATTTAGGGATGCACGCCGCGAATCTGGCCCCATAATGTCCGAAACCATCGAGAAGGGCAAGCCGCATATCTGCAGATGCCTTTCTCGATGGTCATCGGGCGTTCAGGTTCGGCCCAGCCGTTCCCCTACTTCACTGCGTCGGTGTAGAGATTTACCGGTCCAATCAGGCCAGAAGGCAGCAACGGCGAATTGGCCTTATACGGCTTCACGGCCGTAAAGGTATATTTCGTGGTTGCATCCGGTTGCTGATCGCCGATCAGCCGGTTCACCCATGCGTTCGTCACCTTGATCGATAATTCGTTAGAGCCCGCCTTCAGGGCGGAAGTGGCATCTACCCGGTAAGGCGCATGCCACAGGATTCCCAAAGACTTGCCGTTTACCGTAACCTCCGCCAGGTTCTTTACATCGCCAAGGTCGATCCAGACATGGGCCCCGCTCTTCAACCAATCGGCCTTCGCATCAACCGTCCTGGTATAGGTCCCTGAACCGGAGAAGTACTTCACGCCGTTGTCCTGGCTATCGCTCCACGACATTAGCTTGTCCAGAGTAACCTCCTGTGGCGCTCCGCGACCCGCCTCGAAGCTTACCTTCCACGGACCATCCAAGCTGGCAACCTGCTTCTCGGTCCTCACCGGCATCGTGTGAGAGGTCTCCTTGGTTACGTTCCGGAAGACCACAAACACCGTGCCCCATGGTTCCAGTTTCAAAGGAACAGTGGTCCGGCCACCCGCCATCTTGAAGGATACCGGTTCTGACTTTCCACTCTCTGCGTGCCACAGTTCTGGCGCTTTACCAGTGATGCGGAAACTTGCGTCCACCTGCTCATTGCGATCGTTGCGATTATCCACAAAATAGAGATCGCCGTCCGCGAGTTTGCGATGTACAAAAAGGAGACGCGCGTCACTCTCCGGCTTGGTATAGTCGAAGTCCGGCGCGACACGCAATGCATTGAACACGTCGCCCAGCTTCTGCCCTGCGTAAACAGTACCCTTCCCAACCTTGTGCGTCCCCGTGCCATCGCCAAACAACTCGTCGTTCAGCTTGTTGAATTCGGCTTGGTCGTCGGCGAGGCTGGGATCGTCGCTCGGCTTCGCTCCCGCTACCACCGCACCACCTTCAACCAGTTTGTGAATAGCGCGCAGCACCGGCAACGACATGTGCTGGCTATAACTATCCAGTCCCAACACACGATAGGTCATACCACTCGCGGTTGTAATGTTGCCATCGGCCACACTCAGCTCGTGGATCAGCCCATCCGCATTGATGTAATCGAATCCATAGCCCGCCGGAACATCCGGTGACTTCTTGTCGAAGATCGCCGTCAGGTTCGAGTCCTCACCATAAAAATAGATAAGGTCCGCGCCGAAATGTCCCTGTTGCAAAAGGTAACTGGTGCGCGCCAGATAGCTTATCCAGGCTCCCGCTTCCTCCGCCCAGGTCTCGTTGCGGTTGAACCACTGGCCGAAAGGTCCAAGCGTTAATCCAGGCGCTTTGTTGATCAGCGGCTGATGGGCCGACTCGTGAATTACAAACCGGTTGATGCCGTTCAGAAACTCCTGGTCGGCGGTTGGCTTCAATGTTGATGGCGACCATCCCCAGGGCGCCGCAGCTGCGGTCATTGATTCGGCCGCAACCAGATTCTGCCCATAAATATGTGCCACCGACGCCGACTCGCGATCGTCTGCGTTGTAGCCAAACTGTTCATTGTTCACGCCCGGCGTTTGGGTCCACATCGCACTCATCGGTATCTCGTTGAACTTCTTCACCTCCATGCCGTCCGCAACAAATGCCCTTCCGCTCTCGTGCGATTCGCCATAATGGCCCATGCCGCGTTCATGCAGCGTTGTCTCCAATTGGCCGTAGTGCTCGTCTGCAATCAGGTCGCCAATCGTCTTGCGGAAATCCCACAGAAACTTGTCGCTCGCCTCGGCACTTTCCACAACGCGTCCCGCCAGCACCGGCAGCCACGGCACCGGATCATAGCCGCGCCGCTTGGTGAATTGCGCAATCATGTTATCGGTCCAGTTTTGCGATCCGGCTTCCCAGCTATCGTTGATTACATAACGAATCCCGCGCTTCCCGATAAAGTCCGCGCCGACTGTTTCCTTATAACTGTCAAGGTAAGTATCGAAGTACTTCTTCACGAACCGCCGGTCCAGCTTGTCCACTTCAAGCCCGGTTGCTTCCGCCGTTGCTGGATGGTTCGTAATTCCGAGCAGCGAGTAGCCAATCCGCAGCACCACCCAGTTGCCGGCCGGCGGGGCCCATTCCAGGCTTCCATCCGATTGCATCTTCGACGTAAGGTCGACAACGTCGGCCTTCGATACCGCATCTCCTGCCGCCGTGGCAGGCGTGGCAAATCCATAAAGATCCGGCTCTGGAGTAAAAGCCGCTTTCTCTTCAAACCGATTTACACGCGCACCCGGATGGAGAACTAACTCGGCAATCTCATAGTCCGTCGGAGGCGCGCCCAGCTTGATTCCAAATGATTCTGCATCAATGCCTTCCGCCCACGCCGGAGGCTTCGGCGGCGGAGTCCGCTTGAACGTAATGCGAAAATACTTTGCGGTCATCGGTGAAAATGAGATCGTGTGCTCGGGGGCGCTGCCGCCTGAGAGCGCGGCAACCAACCGGAAGTTCTGTCCGTCGTCGCTCGCCTCCAGAGCCTTGTCGGGAGCGGCAATCCCGGCCACCATCGCAGTGATCTGGTCCGGGTCCTTGGTCACAAACGTGATCGCGCGAAGAGCTTGCGGCTCTGCAAACTCATATTGAATCCATGCGCTTTCCCCAGGCGCAGGAATCGGAATCTTGGTCGTGCTTTCCAGGTCCCCATCGGTAAGCTTCGCCACATCAGGCGCGCCTCCGCTGGCCGTCACCTTGGGGTGCAGTGATTCGATGGACACGTCCGATGCGGAAACCTTGTAGGCTACTACGGCGGCATCCGCATAAAACTGCGGCGGAGCTGCGGAACCCTCGGGACCGCCGATCATATCGTGGATCCCCATGTTCTGAAAAGCCCCGGTGTTGGTCGGCGGATGCGTCAGAACGCCCGCGAAAGGCTTCCCGCCTTCAATGAAAGTCTCGCTCCACACGTACTTCTTCATGCCCTCCGCCGACGGCACCCATGGTCCGCCCGATTCGCTCCAGCCCGGCGAACCCGCAATCGCTTCTTCCAGTCCCAGTTGGTCGGCAAGCGTTGTCGCGTATTTGAAGGCATCCTTCCACTCCGGCGTCATGTAGGCCAGGCGCTTGTCCACCACCTGAGGCGTGAACAAGGCGGCGTCGAAGTTCTGGAACCCGCCCAATCCAACCCTGTGCATCCACTCCAAATCCAGCTTGATGCCATCTTTTGAAATATTGCCGTTCATCCAGTGCCACCACACCCGTGGACGTGCACTCTCAGGTGGATTTTCAAAGCCGCTCTTCAGCGGGTCAGGCTTGGTTTGCGCCCAATTGACGCCCAGGCCCAGCACCAGCACGCAGCTTGCCGCAATCAATTTCATTGCAGGGAGTTTCATCGAGTCTCCTTCATTTTCAACCAGTTGTGATGAGTCGTGAGATGCAGCCATTCAGGCCGGTTCATCTCGGAAATATCGGGGAGCGGGAACGTTTTCCAAGCGAAAAGAACCTTAGCACGAATACACCAACACGTGGAAGCGGAAATTTTTTCCCTGTGGAACTTTCCACCCTTCTCAAGGCCTTGCTCCGCTCGAAAACTACCTCTGATGGTCGTCCGGTGAGGGCCAACGATCGGTGTCTTCTTTCGGGCCCGCCAGGCATCCGAGCCTCCCGTGGCGGTCGCCGCTGTGTTTAGGGCTTCTCCCTCGCTTACCGGAACGAGACCCTTGCGACCAGTCGCTCTCCGGCTCTTTCTATTTGAGAATCAGCAAGTTGAGTCGCTTTGATTCCTGGCGGTTTTTTGTGGAAATCCTGTGAGCGGTTCATCTATTGGAACCCGCCCCTCAAACCGAATCACCTTCCGGAGAAGGACAAGAGGTCAAAAATAGGCAACTTCCCCGGAAAATCGTTTTATCGGCATTGGACTTCGCATTCCCGGTTTTAAGGTGGACCTCGCTTAGAAAGTTTCAAATAGGAATTAATATTGTTCTTGACAATTCTTGCGCTGGCTGCGTAGGGTTGTCTCCCATTGAGGCTGGTTTGTTCCTATCGGGGCACTTCTGCCCTTCCACGTTCGTTTCAATTGAGATAGGAACTGACTTCCCCGGTCAACTGAAACATAGAACCGCTCTATCAGGAGGCAATCGATGAGATCACTCCGAATTACCCTCGGGTTGGTCATCCTGTTGGCTTGCGCCGGCAGGTTGTTTGCACAGGCAGGAGCTTCGGGCACCATTCTCGGTACAGTTACCGACAGCACTGGAGCCATAATCCCCGACGTCAAAGTGACGGTAACCAACACCAAAACCAACCTTGCCTTCCACACGGTCACAAGTTCTTCCGGTGACTACCTCGCCCCCGCGCTGAATCCCGGAACTTACTCGGTTTCAGCCGAATCAAAGGGCTTCCAAAAGTCCGTCACCAGCGCCTTTTCACTGGCGGTCGACCAGAAAGTTCGTGTCGATCTGGCCTTGAAGGCTGGTGCTGTCACCGAAACATTGGAAGTTACGGCCCAGGCTGTCGCACTCGATACCGATAGCGCCGCTATGTCGCAACTTGTGAGCCAGCAGCAGGTGGAGTCACTACCGCTGAACGGACGCAACTTCATGCAGCTGCTGTTGGTCGGTGCCGGAGCCGTTACTGTTGGCGGCGAGCAGGGCACCATGCGCCAGGGCCAGGGCAATGCAGTCAGCATCAATGGCGGCCGCCCTGAAGGCAATAACTACACGTTGGACGGACTCGTCAACACCGACCAGGCACTGGTAACTCCGGCCGTAATTTTGTCTCAGGACGCTATCCAGGAATTCAAAGTGGAGAGCGGCACTTACTCGGCTGAATATGGCTTCAGCGCCAGCCAGATCAACCTGATCAGCAAGAGCGGCACCAACCAGCTGCACGGTGCTCTCTTCGAGTTCAACCGCAACAATGCCTATGATGCAAAGCCGTTCGCGACCGCCACCGATTACCAGGCTGGCGTAGCCACGGCGCTCCCCATTTTGCGCCAGAACCAGTTCGGATTTGTTGCCGGCGGACCGGTCATTATTCCCAAGGTTTACAACGGGCGCAACAAAACCTTTTGGCTGGCCAACTACGAGGGATGGCGCATTAACAACGGCTCCAGGCTTTTTAATTCGGCGCCGAATGCGGCCACTTTGACAGGCGATTTCTCTGGAGAAACTTATTTGGCGCAGCCAAAGGCCACGCTGAACGGAAATCCCCATCCTCTGCCGGGCGGCAAATTGCCTGCCTATGGTGACGCCAACGGAGATTGCGCCACCCTGCTTGCCGAAGGCCAGAACTGCATGCCGGTGAATCCGGCAACAGGTGTGGCTTACTCTGCGCTGAACAAAGTGCCCATCACTAACAACCTGGCGCAGGTCGCTATCAAGTATGGGATGTTCTCAACTCCCAACCTGGGCCAACAGCCTCTTGGCGTCACCAACTTCATCAAGAGCGTTGGTTTACCGCTGACGACCAACCAGCAGACCTATCGCGTGGACCAGAGCCTGGGCAAGTTTGGCTCCGTCTTCTTCCGCGACACATATTCGAAGTACCAGAACACCGCCTATCCCAACTCGTACTCGCTCGTCTATGGAGTTCTTACCCAGTATGAAACCCAGAAGAACTGGGCGGTATCTCACAGCATCACTCTTGGAAAGGCGAATGTAAACACCTTCCGCTTCGGCTACCTGGACGCTCAGGCCCCGCAAGGTGCGCCCGCTCCCCCGGCAGACGCAATTTCCATGTTGAACCTGTCCGGCGTCTTTAAAACATTCGCGGCCTTGCAACAGACCTGGCCGGATATCGGCATGTCACAGTATTCAAACTACGGCGGACCTATCAATTCCTACACCGGGTCAGACAGCCCATCATGGGAATTCGCAGATTCGTTTACCACCGTTCATGGAAAGCACACCCTTGGCCTGGGCATCGACTATCGGCGCTGGCGCCTCATCCGCAACCTGGATGACGATTTCTATGGTGACTGGGGCTTCTCTGCCGCGACCATTCTCACCAACAACGGAACCATTACTTCCGGCGCGAATGCTGGCCAGCCCAGTTGCGTTGTCGCAACCGGAAGCACTCTGTGCGGAACTGGCAACGCAGTGGCAGATATGCTGCTCGGCTTTTACTCCGGCGCAGCGGGCTATGTACCAGGTCCGCTCAGTCCTACAACACAAGCCGGAAACCCCCAGACTCACATCTTCAGCTATCTCGCTCCTTATGCCGAAGATGACTGGAAAGTAACCCAGAAACTGACCCTCAACCTGGGCCTACGCTGGGACTTCCGCGCCGCAGCCTATGAACAGCAGAACCACTTCTTCTGGCTCGACACGAAGAATCCCAACGGCGGCCTCTGCTATGCCGATCCCACTTTGACCAGCAATGGCGTAGCGCCGGGCGGTGATGCGACCACCGGGCCTATCCTCCGCTACTGCGGATCAGTGCCCCACCCAGGCTCGAAAAAACCCTTCGCGCCTAGATTGGGCTTCGCCTATCGCCTCAACGACAAGACCGTGGTCCGCGGCGGTTACGGAATCTTCTTCGACTCAGCAGAAGGCCGCGAGATCGATAACTCGGGAGATATCTATCCCTACGCCGTTCGTAACAGCCTCAACCCGACGCAGGACACCACCCTTCCCAAACTCGGCAACCAACTGTTCCCAGACTATTCAAAGTCTGTCAAAGCCTTCCCCGCCTCGACCTTGTCGTTCCTCGCTGTCATCGAGTCGGAGAATCCCCTCAATCCTTACGTCCAATCCTGGACGGCGTCCGTTCAGCGCGAGATAGCCCGGAACACAACTCTCGAGGTCAACTACATCGGAACCCATGCCGTGCACCTCCTCGACCGGCGCAATATCTCGCAACCCAATCCAATTCCCTCGGCAAGTCTGTCCTACTGCCAGACGCAGGATTCTACCGGCAAATACGTGAATGCCGGCGTTGCGCCTTGCACCACGTCCAGCCGCTTGCCTTACAAAAACTTCACCGGCTTCTACATCAACAGCGACTGGCACGGTTACTCCCACTACAACGCGATGAATGTTAAGTTCGAGCATCGCGCGGGCGACCTGGCCGTAACCTCCATCTTTAGCTGGGCCAACAGCAAGGACGACAAGTCGGCTGCAGCCGGTGTCGGCGCTACCGGCAGCGGATACCAGGGCACTATGGACAACCATCATCCTGAGTTGGATTACGGCCCCTCGGACTTCAACGTGGACCGCAGGTTCGTAGCCAGCTACGTGTACCAGTTACCCATTGGGCGCGGGAAGAAGGTTGCAGGCAATATCAGCCGGGTAGCCGACGTTGTGGTCGGTGGATGGGAAGTAACTGGCATCACCACTTTCCAAACCGGATTCCCATTCAGCATCGGAGCATCGGATGCTGCGGGCTTCCTCGATACGCAGTTCCAGCGTGGAAACATAACTCAGGGTTGCAATCCTCATGCCAACCTGACTGCCAAGTTCCAGAGGCTGAACATGAGTTGCTTCACTCAACCCTCGGCTGGCGTCTACGGAAACACGGCCCGTAACTTCCTACGCCAACCGGGCGTCAACAATTGGGACATGGGCTTCGGCAAGGGCGTAAACCTCGGCGAAAAAGCCAAGTTCGCCCTGCACGTCGATACCTTCAACACCTTCAACCATCACCAATACTCCTACACCGTCGGCGGCCTGGCGACAGGCGGGTCTGGCGGCGGTAGCTCCATAGACAATGGCGTTGGCGACGCTCTTGGTGGCCTGATAACCGCATCGGGCACCTCGCGCGTACTCCAACTCAGTGGAAAGATCACCTTCTAACTGATCATCAACGGTTCACACCAAAACTCCGCCACGCCATCCCGGCGTGGCGGAGTTTTCTATGCAGGAGATACACTAACTCCATGAAAGCGAAATATCCGTTCCTGGCCGCAGTTTTCGCGCTCTGTTGTTTCCTGCCCCTGATCGTGCGTGCACAGTCAGGCAGCGATGATCAACGAGAGACTTATGCCGCCGCTGGCCAGCAGGCTCTGGCGGCAGGCCAGTTTACGGTTGCGAAAGAAAATTTTGAGCAGTTGGCAAAGCTCGACCCCGGCGTTGCTGAAGTTCACGCCACTTTGGCCGTAATCTATTTCAAGCTCCGCGACTACGACGGAGCCGTACATGAAGTGCGCACCGCGCAAAAGCTCAAGCCCAGCCTCCCCAAATTGGATAGCCTCCTGGGTATGTCGTTGGCGGAGTCAGGCAAGTTCCCTGAAGCCCTGCCCCACCTTGAAAAAGGATTCAAGCAAACCGCCGACCCTGAAGTCAGGCGCATGTGCGGCTTGCAGCTCCTCCGCGCCTATACCGGCCTCGGCCGCGACGACGACGCAGTTGAAACCTCGCTCAAGCTCAACAAGTTCTATCCCGACGATCCTGAAGTCCTCTATCACACCGGGAGAATCTACGGTAACTTCGCTTTTCTAGTTATGGAGAAACTCCACGACAAAGCGCCCGGTTCCGTCTGGATGTTACAAGCCTCCGGCGAAGCCAATGAAAGTCAGAAATCCTATGACGCCGCGATTACCGCGTTCAACCGCGTCCTCCAGCTCGAGCCCCGCCGTCCCGGCATCCATTACCGGCTCGGGCGCGTCTATTTGGCTCGCTTCAGAGAAGTGCAAAAGCCTGAGGACCGGGATGCCGCGCAACGCGAATTCACTACCGAGCTAACCATCGATGCCGGCAACGGAAATGCCGGTTACGAACTAGCGACAATGCAGGCGGACCTTGGTAATCTCGAAGAGGCACGCCAGCAGTTCGAGCAAGTCCTCAAGCGCTTCCCCGACTTTGAAGAGGCCCTGGTAGGCTTGGGCGGCGTCTGCCTCAAGGCCCAAAACCCTGACCAGGCCGTAGCCCATCTTGAACGCGCAACTCGACTCAGGCCCGACGATGAAGTCGCCTGGTACCGGCTTGCCCAGGCCGAGCGCGCGGTCGGCAATAAAAACGCCCAGCAGAAGGCCCTGGACGTCTTCAGAAAGCTCCACAGTTCCACCCCGGGAACCCTTCGCAAGCCAAGCGAGGGCGAGGAGATTACCCCTCAGCAAATCGACACAAATCCATAAGTTAGCTGACTTACCTTCACTTACAGAGTTACTTCCCTGCCCGCGACAAAAACGCGCGGCCGCAAAGGCGCTGCGATATAGTAAGCAAGCTCGCGAAAATCCGTAAACTCATGAATCAGAAAATCCGCATCCTTGCCCGCTTCCAATGACCCTTTGCGGTCCCCCACGCCAAGGCTCCACGCCGCATTGAGCGTTGCGGCCATCAGCGCCTCGGCTGGCATCATCTGCATCTGCACGCTCGCCAGTGACAGAACAAACGGCATCGACGCCACCGGGGACGACCCTGGATTGAAGTCCGTAGCCAGCACCATCCCCAACCCCATCTCAATCATCTTTCGCGCCGGCGGATACTCAGTGCGCCCCAGCGCAAAAACCGAGCCCGGCAGCAGCACCGGCTGAACCTTAGCCTCACGCAGCTCGCCCAGCCCTTTTTCTGTCACAGCCTCCAGATGATCGGCCGTTGCCGCGCCCATCTCCGCCGCCAGCGCCGCTCCCGTCCCCGGCCGAAACTGCTCAGCGTGGACGCGCAGCCGCAACCCATGTTGCCTGGCCGCAGTCAGCACCCGGCGCGCCTCATCCACGGTAAATGCGTGATCGTCGCAGAACACATCGCAATTCCGCGCCAGCTTCAACGCCACAACCTCCGGAATCAGCTCCTCAACAATCCAGCGGACATACTCTTCCCTCCGCCCAGCAAACTCCGGTGGAACCGTATGCGCTGCCAGCAAAGTAGAGACAATATGCGCCGGCCCCTCTTCCTCCAGCCGCGCCAGCACGCGCAGCATGCGCAACTCCGTCTCGCGCTCCAGCCCATAACCTGACTTCGCTTCGATGGTCGTTGTGCCGCACGCCAGCATCCAGTCCCGCCGCCGCCGCGCCCCCGCCAGCAGTTCGTCCTCATTGGCCGCGCGCGTCGCCTTCACTGTACTCAGAATCCCCCCGCCCGCCGCGGCAATCTCCTGATAAGTCGCTCCGCCAATGCGCTGTTCAAACTCCGCCGCCCGCGTGCCCGCAAACACCAGGTGCGTATGCGCATCCACAAAGCCCGGAGTTACGCAGTTTCCTCCAGCGTCAATCACCGTGCCGCCGTCTGGAATCTGCGAACGAATCTCCG
>Ga0114951_10001031_pt1 | contig 36363 bp, 22 predicted proteins | sample AM7aDNAmetaG_FD_88677 | JGI IMG/M metagenome (GOLD analysis project Ga0114951, IMG submission 88677) | Freshwater microbial communities from Finland to study Microbial Dark Matter (Phase II) - AM7a DNA metaG | ecosystem: Environmental > Aquatic > Freshwater > Lake | place: Finland: Lake Alinen... | reverse complement strand
TGACCTTCCACAATAATAACCATGCCTTTCCGGAGTGTCATCCGGGAGCTGCCGGTACATCGGCCATCATCATCACGATTATATAAATTTTCCAATTCAGCACTAATGTCCTGACAATCTTCATATCTGCACTTTTCAACTATTTCCAGGAAATGTTTGGCTTTTCCCAGATCGCAATGCAGATCAGCCTCATATTCAAAAGGCATTTTTTTATTTATAATCTGTCCCAGTTCATTTAACCGAATCTCTCTGTCAATAAGACACCAGTCGAGCCTGTATATAAATACGGGGACATTCATTTGCAATAAAGCATCTCTCACCTTATCAGCTAAAGTCGTTTTTCCTGAAGCCGTAGGACCATCAATTCCAATAACACAAAAATTTCCATTCAATGCAATTGATGACAGGATATGTCGAAGTAAATTCATTCTTATTTACTGAGTTTAAATAGTTTATTTTTGAGCATGCACTGGTAAATATTTCTCGCCATTAATTGATAACCTATTTCATTACAATGTTCAGAACCTGTCTTTTTTGGTTCAAACAGATCAGATTTTTTATCTCCATACCTGGAAAAAATACTGTCGTTGTTAATAAATGGAAGATCTTTCCTGAGCGCAATTTTCATCCAGATCTGGCCTACATGAGCTGCCCAGAAAGAGATCTCTTCAGAATTTGGAGGTGGGATAAGTGGATAATTCATACAAATAACCGGGTAACCCTGTTTTGTGCAAATATCCACAACGGCATTTATATCACTTTCTATCCAGCTGAAAATATTTTTATCCGTAATTTTCATTGACCTTCTGTATTTAAGGTTCAGAAAGAAGCTTTCATGATGTTCTTCGATCCTTATATTTAAATTCTCTATATTTGAACTGCAAGATAATAAAAACAAACTATCCATAGATTTTAATTTCCGATCATTTCCACACAGCAGATTTTTTTGTTTTTTGAAAATAGTTTCCCAGGGATCTATAAAATATGAATATACGTCACATGAATTATTCAAGGGTCCATGATAATATGTTAATAAAAAAGCACTGATTGCATTTACTTTATAGAAATCTGTTTTTAAGCGGAATAAATATTTAACATCATGTGAACCAGCTGCTTCACAAATTGCAGCCCCCAGGACAGCATAGTAATTACCGGGTTCCATGGATAATGACTTTTTAAATAATGAAGCTGCTTCAGTAAGCATATTTCTCCCCAATAAAAAATACGCTTTACCATTTACAAAAGATGCAGACTCCATTGCATTTTTCCTGTAAAATGCCGCCAGACTATCGTTCTTACTTCTATTAAAATAAAAGTATATCTTTTCCGGAACCTTAAATTTCGATGAATACTCTTTAACTACAGATAACGCACTTCCGGGATCCCCTTTATCCAAATAATACCTGAACTTCAACATCAGGAAATCCTGAGTTTTCGGGTACTGACGAATTAAAGTATCAATCGACATTATCGTTTTTAAAACGATTGTTTTATTGATTAAACCACCGGAATATTCCGAATAAAAAATATTTTCATCAATTTTATTGATACAAAGGCACAATGCACTCAGGGTAGAATCGTTCATAGAATTTTTCGAAGCTGCGTATGAAAAAAGCTTTAGTGCTTTACACCAGTTTCGTTTAGAAAGAAAATATCTGCCGGAATAATATGAAATGTCAAAAACAGGTCTTCTCTGAACAAAGGATGTCAATGATTTAATCATCAATGCTTTAGAAAAATCATCCACTTTTTTAAACATCTCAAATCCATTTTTCCGGTAATCCAGATTTTGCTTCAGACGTTTAAAAAGCTTATAGGTTCTTATCCTGTAAAGAATATTATCGTTTAACGTATAGCCATAATAATTCCATGAATTGGCCATACCGAAAAGCATAACAATGACATCAGGGTGGTGCTTATCAAGTAACTTTTGCACACTCTCCAGCATCTGGGTTGTATTTCCTGCACAAACGCCGGCATTAATAACGTTGATTTTTTTGCCATATCCGGCGGTGATCAGAGCCTTAAGCTGCTCCGGGTATGATTTTTCAGGTGTGGCACCGATACCGTAAGTAAATGAATCTCCCAGACACAACACTGTATAAATCCCTTTTTTGTGCTTCGCGTCTGAAGCAGCATTTTTTTGAGAGAAATAGACCCCGAATAATCTGAGTACAATTTCCAGCAAAAGGATAGAAATGAATGTCCAGAAGAATAAACCGGCAAAAAATGATGCAATACTCTTACTGATTTTATTCTTTTCATTGTCCTGTTTTCTTTTAATCCTTCTCCTGAATTTAAAGTAAATGATCATGCTGAAAGAAAACAGGATCAGGGCTGCCATTGCAATCGAGACTTCCTGAACCATATCAATAGAAAAAAATGATTTTCCCTTTAATATCAATTTATGAAAAAAAGCTGACAGATGCTTATCACTGGCCTTTGTTTTATCACGCACAGCGTTCACCTGTTTTTTAACAATCCTCAATGAGTCAGAACTTGAATAATGCTCTTTTAATATTTTATGGTCCTGTTTTGAAAAAACAAACAAACTTTTGATAATTACAGGGATCTTAATAAAAAATCTGTCATCATTAATAATCTTTGCCGGGATCATCATCAAAATTCTGTCAGATGTACAATGGTTGTTTATTTTTAAAATAAAAGGGCTGCCCGCATGAATGAATTGTACTTCATTTGTTTTCAATTCACAGGGCAATTCAATAAAAATCCTGTTATAAAAACCCCGGACAGCCGCATGATTTCCGTTGAATGGGATTCTGACCTTTCTGCCCGTTGGCGTGTATGCATTTACATAGGCTGAAACATTTTCTGATTTTGGGAAATAGGTCACAGTGAAGTGATCAAAGAAATGTGTCCGGGATACAAACCATAACGAAAAAACAGCAACAATAAACACTGTAGCTAAAAAAACAATCCCTATCTTTTTCCTTAACGTCATAAATCAGTATTTACCTATCAGCCGGAAAGGTTGCCTGAGAAAAAGTGCATTTTTATTAATATCAACAAATTTCATTTCTTTAAGTTTCATAAAGTCAGCAAACCTGAATACAACAAATCTATGGTTTGAATCCAACGGATATAAAGGTCTGAAAAACTGTTTCTTATGATCGCCTGTAACACATTCCATCCCATAAATATCATCTGAAACCTTTTGATCATATTCAGTTATTACCTGAATGACCTGCCAAAGTTCAGTATTATATTTCAGGGAATCAAAATAAATAACTCCATTTTCTGAGGTATTCACATCAATTATTCTTTCGAGGCCATTCTTTATACATTCCGATTCGAGAGGATATCCGTAATAAGGCATGTAATAATTATCCGGGTAATTAAAGATCAGTGCTGAATATTGCCGCCATAAACTTTTAGTAGGAGATAATACTTTCACGTGATTATTTGAAAAGAAAACTCCAATTCTTAAAACAAGAAGAGAAATAAAAAAGATCATCGTCAGATTTCCTGAAAGCACAAGGATCTTTCTGACTTTATTTATAATAAAATATGCAATAACGACCAAAACAGGAAAGTAAACCAGGATTAAATAACGATGAACCGGCGGTATATAGTTTGATCTTAATGCCTGTATAAAACTGTAATTCAATACATTCTCCGATTCTATTATAAATACATGAACTGAAACTGTTTTAACGAATAAAACACAGGATAAAAATGCCAGAATGGTTCCGGAAATCAAAAACAAATGAATTTTTTGTTTTTGTGCAATCCATTTGATCACAAGCCATGAATTAACAATTATCATTGTAATGAAAAACAGAATATTAATTATAATGTTAACCCACGAAGGAGTAACTGAAAAAGAGAAAAACATCCCTACTCCGGCCCTTATGAAAATATATAGCCCATAAATTAATGCTTTCCAAAATGCGATTCCTTCAACCCTGAAAGAACTCATATAATGGGTTCCAAGATCGCCCTGCAAAGGCTGAACAATAATTGAGTTTTTAGTCGAAATATAGTTGATTACCAGATGGATAAGAATAGCTGTTATAAAGATCAGACTAAGATGTATATATGGTTTTTGCCTGTTCATTTTTGAAATAAGCAACATCATTATCAGAATCAACAAATAAACTGTGAAAATAGGTTTTGAAAAAATGAAGATTACAAAAATGCATGTCAGCACAATAGCTTTTATTTTGGGTATTTTTTGATAATTTAAAAATAAAACGGGCCAAAAAACCAATGCTGCCAGAAACGGCACATCGAATAAAAACTGAATCTGATCAAAAAACAGAACAAGAACAGAAGCGGCAATACCAATGATGAAACGGTATAAATCATTATCACACAATGTTTTGAATATTCTCAGATTAAATGAAGTATATAAAAAGGTTATTGATAGAAGGGTTGAAAATTGAAGAGCCTCCGGAAAATAGTTCCTTATAGACAGCACCTTAAGTATGATATATGCCATCAGGTTCTGGAAAACATTCATATAATTCGAATCCGGCATTGTAATCATCTGATAAAAATGATATTGATATGCCTTGACGAAAAATTTTGATATATCGTCTCTGAAATAATCACCGTAAATATACCTGCCGGGAAAAAAAACAAAATAATACAGGATAAAAATAAGGATAAAGGATACCCAGAAATAAACATTCAATTTTAATGGTTTACCAAAGCAGATCAAAAACACAGGGATATAAAAGATTACCATTGACCATAACAGACCCTGCCAAATGCTGATATTCAAAAAGTTAATCACATTTGGATCAAACAATATATAAATCCCACCGGGCAATATTGCCAGAAAACATGGTATGAATATTCTCAGATGGAATTTGACTATAAAATCCCTTAGAGGTTGAAAAAAAGAGCAGACTTTATGCTTTATTATATTTTTTATATGAAACCGGAAAAAAAACCTTAAGGAGTTTAAATGGTTCCCTTTTATCCTATTTCTGTAAATACAATTAACTGATTTTCTATAGAATAAAATAATTGAATTCTTTAAAAACTCAGAGTTCCCTATCATTTTTAAAATCAGGAAATAAACGATCAGAATGAAAAACAGCATCAGCATACAACTGCGCCCAATTATATAAATCATATTTCTGTTAATGATAAAAAATGCCGAAAGTTTTTGAGAATAGTTTGTCAGTACCGGTAAAGCCACATATAAACTATCGTTCTGTTTTTTAAAACGAAGATTTATTTCCTTACCCATAAACGTTTGTATCACCTTTGGCTGATCAGGTAAACTCTCAACCTTCAGTTCTTTAAAATAACCGCTAAAACAACTGGAATTATTAGTATAGTTATGATTCAGGGGTGTTGTCAAATGGATTTTATTACCCGTCTTAAAAGGATCTGTTACTTTAAAGCTGCCGGCAAAATTTATTTTTTGTGAATAAACACTAATTAAAAATAATGCTAAAATAAGAACACCGGCAATCGTGATCGCACTATATTCAATGTATTTCTTATTCTTCAACTTCTTCACTTTTAAAATACAATATTTGATTCACTAATTTTTATCATTATTTTCTTTCCATGAAACCAGCCTTATATGACTATTCAGCTGCACACTTTCGCCTCTTTTGTTTTTAAAAGCGATGCTGTCAGCTGATGAATTCCCTTTTGAATTAAAAATAATAAAACGATTATTCGAATCCGGTGGATAAAATGGAATTAACGTTTTTACTTTCAGTTGACCAAGAAATAGTTCGGCATAAAAAGGCATCTCATTCACAGAAGCAAGAGATTGATTCAAAACTATGACTGAACTTACTTTAACCGGAGTACTCAATTTAAAAGACGACTGATTACCCGGGGAAATATCAAGTGCTGTTTCAACGCCCCGGGTACACATATTTTGTTTATATGCAGGATAAAATACGATGGGTAAATAATATTCTTTCTGCCTGAGCAAAGGTGCTATATGTTTCCATTCTTCACTCCACCTGTCGTTCCTGACTAAACTCCAGAACTCCGGAAACAAATAAGTGTTTTTACAAGAAAAAAAACCGTAAAAAAGCAAAAGGGAAAAGAAAATAATACTTAATTTCTTGGCATACTTACATTTAAGTTTTATTAATAGACGCTGAAGCAATATGGCAATAAACGGCAATACGGAAACAGCAATGAGTGTATTTATCCCAATGGTATAGCGCATGAAAACAGGCACTGTTTCATGAATGAATTGCAGTGAATGTCTGTGTACCGGTGTACTCTCATAGCTGAGTGTATAGGCATAAAAAAAGGTCGAGGCAAAGGCCGTGACAAAGCAGGAAAGAAACCATAATGCAATTAACCTGTCTTTCTCTGTAAACAACATACGCAGGGATTTATAAAATAAGGCTATAATACACGATCCTGCCAGAATTATTGCCCACAAATTTACGTTTCCCGATTTAGCCAGAAATGGGAATAAAACGGCAATAAATGATTTAATGAAATATATTACCGTATATAAAATCTGCTCCATTAAACTCATTGATTGAATTGAAAATGAAGCAATATAATGACTATCGGAACCTCCAAGCTGATTTATCCTGCTAAAGCAGTACAGAGCCTGAATAAGGATTGCCGCCAGACAGAAAATAGTAAAAACAAATGCTTTTTTGTTTCGTGAAGTGTAAAAAACAATTGAACCGATGATATATACCGGAAGCAGAACCACCATATGAGCTTTAGACAGCATTAAAATACAGTTAAAGAGTATTAAGCCAATTACGTAAGGTGTTTTCAAATATTTTACAATAAAAAGCGAAATGATCGCAAATAAAACCCCATAATAAGCGACATCCGTAATTGGCAGAGGAAATGAGGATCCCGGCACAAGAGAAAAAACCGGAAAAATGGATATAAAAACCACAAATACAAAAGCGAGTGATTTATTTATCCATAAAAAGGTCATGCCTTTATGAAGTAAATGGGAGAATATAAATGAATATATAAACAGCGCTGCAATTGATGTTATAGCCATTATCTGCGATACTGACGGATTAATGGCATATGAAATTCCATAGATTAACCGGGGTAGAAAAGCTAAATAACTGCAATCAGGAATCACAATGGTTCTGAAAAAACCAAATTTCATAGATATATCTATAAAATTATGAAACGCACCATAAAAACCGAAGTTGCCCGCATACCCCCCCGGAGAAATAAAGAAATAATGCAAAAGAAAAATGATCCAGAATGCAAAGAAAACGGGCATTCTTCGTTTTATCAGGTCAGATAATACCAAGCCAGTTATGGGAATTAAGAAAATGCAGCTGATGATGGGATACATGATCCAAACTGAACAGCCATATAAAACAGCAAAGTCAATTTTTAACAAAAACAATAAAAAAGGGTATACACATAATGATAAAAACACCGCAATGATAAGTCTGATCATATGCGTTCTAAAGAAAATCAACTTTTCAGTTAAAACCCGCTTCACTCTCACGAGGTTAATTTTCAGGCACCTTAAACCCTTGTGATATATCCCTTCCCTTACTAAAAAAATACCTGCCTTCGTTCTGGCTTTATAATAACTGAAATCCATTTTGCTCCTTCTGTTTTTAATAAGCTTGAAAGCTTTTGTCACCATATTTCGCCATCTTATTATAGTGATATAGTATTTATTGAAGTTGACTATTATTTTTTTAACAGACCAGTACATCAGTATCAGACAGAAAAGGCTTATACCCAGTTTTAATATCAGCCACCTGTTATAATACAAAACCATTCTGATCTTATCCGTCAGGTTCAACTTGCTGTTTACATAAATATACTTATCAGGGAACATTATCTCAGGTTTCAAAAGGATCGTTTTCCCGAGATATCTATTTACAGCAATATCATCTATAACAGCTTGATCCTTTGCAACTTCTATTGATTTATAATATCCTGTAAAGATAGTATCTGTATGATTTAATGTGGAGTGATTTAAGGGTGAAACTGTCGTTATTGATGAGCTTTTCCGGCTCTGCCGAAAATAAACCTCTCCGCCTATATGAATGTTATGGAGGTAATAGGCAAAAAGAACGATAAACGAAAAAAGGAATAATACAATGAAGAGAATAATAAAGTGCTTTGGCCTTTGAGTGTTCATCATAATTTTTTATGCATTAAATGAGCAAAAATTAGTACGAACATAAGGATATTAAAAGCAATCATACGATGCTTAAAATAATGTTTCCATGGGGAAAACTCACTTATAACTGTTGCTTCACTCTCTATTTGATGATCGGAATACTTATAATTAATTTCGTGAGAATTCCCGCCTATACTATAGCGGACCGTTATTTTTTTCGCTTTATCTTTTGAAGGTTCTGCTATTATTAAAACATTTCTGTTATTGATGCTGATTTTACGATTTCGAATTAAAGGGTATCTTCTTATTACATGATAATATGACGTTTCGAAAACAGAGATTTTCGACAGGTCATCATTCATAACCTGAATACTGTTCATTTGTTGTGAAGACAGACTGGAAGCAATCAGAAGCATCGCATTTACGACTACCATCGTACAAATCAGGATAATCAAAGCATAATATTTTTCTTCAATTATTTTACAAAAAAAGCTCATATCAAAAGTTAATTCTGATTTAAACAAAACTTTAATTACAAATATAATTGAATTTCATTAAAATCAAAATAAAAGGGGACGGCAAAGCTTTCATTAAGAATTAAAATCCGCAATCCATGCAGGTACATTTCGTCACTTTAACAATTCATTAAAAAACATCAGTTAAGGATGCTCTTCAGAATATAAAATTGTAAAAGTTAAGGGGAAAGCTTCATATTTATTCGTCTGTGTGTATAATATTTTCATGTAAATTTGTCAGATTTTAATTCAGGTTGAGTTTGAATGAGAACCTAATTGATTATATTGAAGCCATATGATAAAAAAAATAATCTGGATATATATCCGGTTCATCCAAAGGATACTGATTAATATATTTCTATCCATTATTTATTTATTCATTTTTCCGATGATATGGCTGGTGTATCAATTATCGAACCGCGAACGGCTTTACCGGAAATTCAATAAACAGCCGGGGTACTGGAAACCGGAAACTATAATCACAGATGATATTGACAGTTTCACTAATCAATCCTAGTTTTTCATGAAAAAAATCATTTACATAATAAAACAAATGCTGATATTAATCAGGAAACACAAACTGAGCTTTCTTGCTCCTTTGTTGATTATTCTGGCAATACTGGCAATTTTAGTATATTATATCGGGCCTGCTGTAATCGTTTCATTTATTTATGCCGGAGTATAACACCAGCGCCGATGAAAGCTTCAGAAACTTTAGATTTAAGAGGATTTCCCTGCCCCGGTAACTTACCGATACTACTTATTAAACTGGAAACGATGTCAGCAGGTGAGATGCTGGAATTAATTGTCGATGATGTAGTTGCTTTAGACCGGATACCAATGGCACTGAAAGAAGAAACGGAATTTGAATTGGTCCGGTCAGTACAGAATAACAGCAATATTCATTTATTCATTAAAGTAAAATAAAAGAATGACAGAAGAAAGAAAAATCTGCAAACGCTGTATCATGCCTGAAAGCAAGCCTGATATTATACTCAACGACGACGGAATTTGCAATTTATGTCTTGAACACGACAATATCATTAAGGTTCAGTATCAGAAACCTTTAGAAAGCGACCTGATCAAAATACTGAATAAAAATAAATCAAAGGCCAGGTATGACTGTATGGTCATGTGCAGCGGTGGAAAGGATAGTACCTCGGCTCTGTATTACATGAAAAAAAGGTATAAGCTGAATCCTCTGGCTTTTACTTTTGATCATGGTTTTGAAACGGATGAGGCGATGGCTAATATAAATAATGCTGTTGAAATTCTTAATGTTGACTTTTTGTTGTACAAATCTTCCTATATGAAAGAGATGTTTGCAAAAATTGTCAGTAGTCATTCTAAAGCCGTTATCTGCCATCCATGCTCAATCTGGTACATGGATTTAGCTTTTGATGTTGCGGCCCGGTACGAAATTCCTATTATTGTTGCAGGCTGGACCAAGGGGCAGTCGACAAAGCAGGAGATCATGTCAAAATGCGGCTGCAACATTCATGCAGTTGAATTCAAATCCATGGCCGAAAATACTAAAGAGTTCCTTAACAATGAATTAAAAGAGCTGCCAAAATATAAGGATTTTCCTCATAGTATGGAAGAAGTGCTAACCAGGGCAAAAAAACGGTTTAAATCAACAGTGATTTCCCCGCATTGGTTTTTGCCATACGGCCCCGAGGATTATATTCCTTTAATCCAGAAAGAACTTAAATGGAAGATGCCCCTTTTCAGTTATCCCGAGGGTTCCACAAATTGTTCCCTTAATTTTTTATCTGTGTATTATTCCATGAAGTATTATGGCTACACTCATTATCATGTTGAGGCGAGTAAAATGATCCGTGAAGGATATTTATTAAGGGAAGAAGCACTGTCACAACTTAAATTTAATTTTAACGAAAAAACTTTACAGGAGATAACCGCGAAACTGGGTTTAGAACCCGAAGATAACCTATGAACATATTAGGCCTGTCATCTTATTACCATGATTCATCCGCATGTCTTGTAAAAGACGGTGTTCTGATTTCAGCTGTTCAGGAAGAGCGCTTTAACCGTATTAAAAACTGTTCTGATTTCCCGATTCAATCGATAAACTTTTGTATTCAGCAGGGGAATATAAGTTTTTCAGATATCGATTATGTGGCCTATTATGAACAACCTTATATAAAATTTCAAAGGATACTGGAAGATCATATTGAAAAATTTCCACTCTCCTTCTCATCTTTTTTACGAAACATACCTCAATGGCTGCAAGACAGGCTTATCATACCTATGATACTCAGGAAAGAGCTGGGTTACGAGGGTAAAGTTCTGTTTATTCCTCATCATTACTCACATGCATCAAGTTCTTTTTTTCTTTCTCCTTTCGATGAAGCCGGAATTATTACTGCTGACGGTGTTGGTGAATTTGCCACTACCTGCATAGGCTTTGGGAAAGCAAATAAAATCCGGTTTTCAGGAAAAATTAATTATCCCCATTCATTGGGTTTACTGTATTCCGCTTTTACCGGCTACCTTGGATTTAAGGTTAACAGCGGTGAAGGAACAACGATGGCATTAGCCAGTTTTGGCGAACCGGATTTTATAAAAGAATTCGAAAATATTATCCATATTGCCAGCGACGGAAGTTATCAGCTAAATACAAGCTACTTTTCTTATACTTCAAATAAAAGGATGTTTTCTGAAAAGCTTGTCAGCTTGCTTGGGAAACCCCGGATTCCGGAAGCAGAGATCACCGACAGGCACAAAGCTATTGCAGCCACACTCCAGAATGTGGTTGAAGAAGCCCTCATTAAAATTGCCCGGAATACCTGCAAAACAAGCCAATCCGGAAATTTATGCATGGCAGGCGGCGTTTTTCTGAATTGTGTTGCCAATCAAAAAATACTGGATCTTGCTGAAGTGGATCAGGTTTTCATTCAACCGGGTTCGGGTGATGCAGGAGGATCAATCGGAGCAGCTTTTTTTGTCTGGAATCAGTTATTAAAAAATCCAAGGGGCTTTGTACTGGACCATGCTTACCTGGGCCCGAAATATTCTGACAAAGATATCAAAGCTGCCCTGCAAAAAAACATACTCCCCTATAATGAGCTGCCTGACAATGAACTCCTCAATAAAGTCGCTGATAAAATAGAAGCTGGTATGACGGTGGGCTGGTTTCAGGGAAATCTCGAATTTGGCCCGAGAGCCTTAGGGAACAGATCTATACTTGGCGACGCCAGAAGGCCTGAAATGGTTGATATACTTAATCACCGTATCAAACACCGTGAATGGTTCCGCCCTTTTGCACCTATTGTCAAGGAAGAAAAGGCCTTTGAATATTTTGAAGTTAAATACCCGTCACCTTTCATGCTGCTGGCTCCAAAAGTAAAAACGGACAAAGCGCATTTAATACCGGCTATCACCCATATTGACGGGACTGCCCGCCTTCAGACTGTTTCAAAAAAAACAAACCCTTTACTGTGGAATTTACTGGATGTTTTTGAGTCAAAAACCGGCATCCCTGTCATAATCAACACTTCCTTTAATTTAAAAGGAGAACCTATAGTCTGTAAGCCTGAAGAAGCCATAAACGATTATTTAAAATCTGAAATGGATTGTCTTGTTCTGGGTAATTGTTTTATTGAGAAATAGCATCATGAGCAATAAAGCATTCAACTCTCTTGTGGTCATCTTGTCTGTAATTTTGATTTTCCTGATCACATCCGGAACATATTATTGTTCCAGCTACCGGTTTAACAAAACAACAGGGATATATATCAAGGGATTAAATTCAACCCAGATAGGATATGTATCTGCAGGCGGAATTGATAAAGAAGGCCATACGGTTGGCAATGTCCATTGCTTTGAACATTACAGGAAATCGGACAATTACATTTTTCAGAACTGGAGACGTGATTTAAGATTCTACAGGCTAATTAGTAAGATTCAAATTTACATACCTGATACACTGGTTGGTAAAATTGAGATGATCTGGTTAAAATGCGGAAAAGAGGTTTACAAATGCGATGGCAATGAATTCCGGAAAAACTGGAGGGCTCCATCAGGTCACTCACGTTCTCTGTATTCTGTGCCCGGAAATATTTTCCCGGGATCGGGCTTGAAAGACGGGTTTATCTGTTTTTTCAAGACAGACTTTCCCTATATTAACAGATTAAAATATATATGCTGTTTGCTGTTCTTCTTTATTGGAGTTCTGATTCTCTGGCGATTCAGACAAAGTATGAACAGCATTATATTCAAAGCTTATGAGTCATATAAAAGGTCCTCATTTGCCAAAGGGAAGTTTCTCAGACATTTTTTAGCCTTTATTGCAGGTACCATATTTGTATTTGTGTTCATGGAATGTGTATTAAATATTGTTGGACACTTTCATAATAAAAACAATATTGAAAAACAATTAAACTCACAACATATTTCAGGAAATTCAATACTATGTATAGGTGATAGTTTTACAGAAAGTTTCGGTTCTTCAAAAAACAATGATTATCCGTCTCAGCTTGGCAGGATTATAAAACGGCGGTACGGAAATAAATATCCTGTATATAACCTGGGAAGATCCGGTAAAAACACCAGGCAAATTAGTATGGAATTACCGTTTTATATCGAAAAATTCAATCCTAAAATTGCCGTTATACTGTCCGGAAGCGCCAACTACTGGAATTACTGGGGATACAAAAAAGAAAGCTTTTGGAGTTCTTTTAAAACGATTAAGCTTTTCAAATTGCTATTTAACAATGTTAAATACAGGGAGAATAAGTATAAATTCAACTTTATCGAATATAAACATCGCAGGAATCAATTCCGGCAATTACTTTCCCTTACAATCAGGCCGGAAACACAATTTATTGCAAAACTTCGCGCTATTGCTCTCTCAACCCACCTGCAGTATTTAGATTCCTGTATCGGTAATGAAAATCTGTCTGTGGAAAATTTGATGCACCTTACCCGTTTTTCAATATTATCAGGTAGAAGCTCGGAAATAATTGACAAAATTGATATGAAGAAGATTCATAGCCCATACGAGAGATTTTTGATAGCATTGTACAGAGAAAAATTTCTCGGAAAGAAATTTGATATCAGTAATTATTTCCCGGGATATCAGGCCATTTACCTGTATAAGATGATGAAACCAACCGATTATACACCTGAAGCTTTGGAACTTTTTATTAAAGCAAGCCCCTATTTTGAAGAGCCCTATTATCAGTTAACATTACTCGGCAATAATGAAATCAGGATACCAACTGATTATGATCAAAAACGTTTTTCAATTAAAGATTCCGTTTATTATTACAGATCTCTCTATGCTTTAAGTCAGGATGACAATTATTTTGATGAAAATACTTATATTCAGGAGGATCCGGATCTGGAAATAATGACAAAAGAAATCAATGGCTGGGTGAAGGATGATATTGAAAAAATGGTAGAATTATGTATACAAAAAGGGATTAGTGTTGTATTGATGAACTACCCTCTATACAGTAATGCCACTGCGTTCTCTTCTGTAAATAAGGTCAACGAGGATATTGCGTCAAAATACAATCTTCCTTTCGTAGATAACAGCCGGTTATTTGATACTATAAAAATGGAAAGAAACTCCTATTTTATATCAGACGGGCATTGCAGCGATATCGGCTATCGTTTAATGGCGCAAAATTTATTTACGGTAATAGACAATTATCATTTGCTGGAAAAAAACAAATAAAAAAAATCAAGTAGTAAAACCCTCTCTGTCAGACTCATTCAAATTTAATTCATAAAATGATCTGATCATCTTTTCAATCTCCATCTGCGACTTGTCTTTGATTTCCATCAGACCTTTACGATAATCAAATTGCCGGATTTCGTTAAATTTTCTTCTTGAAACCGGGAAGGATTCAGGCAAAACATCCAGTACCAGCGGTATCACCTCTGAAAATTCTTTTTGGAATGGTTCCAAAGACAGGACGATCTCGCTTTTCAGGACTTTGGTCAGACATGCATCTTCATGCCATTTTACCAGCAGATTGAGTAAACCATTAAATCTTCTCAGGTTTTCCCTGTGCAGTTCGGTATCATCAGGTAAATCAGGAAGTGCCTGTTTATAATATTCAATTATCGTCTGCAACTGAGACGACGATAGATATTTTAAGCTTAAATGCTCCGGATAATATACATGGTTAAAAAATATAAAACAATGATTTTGGTTTGCAAACTCAACCAAATCAGGCATTTCTTTCCAGTTTAGCCGTTGCGGACAGACAGAAATTCCCATCGTATGATTTTTTTCTCTCATACAATCATTGAAAAAATAGAAGTTCTTCAGGGTCTTTTTCAGTTCGCCATTTACTCTTATAGCTGCATAAGTCTCTTCATTGATTGAATCGAGAGATATGCCGATATAAAAATGAGGGTGCCTGGCAAGTTTCGCCACCTTATCATTTAAAATGCTTCCATTTGTGATGGCCGTGAGTTCGCACTGCTTATTCCGGGTGGTAATGATTTCCCAAATTTTATAATAAACAGGAATCAGAAAAGGTTCTCCGCCTAAAAATGTAGCATATTTTATATTTAATAAATACGGATGTATCATGCTTACAAAACGATCGTCATAAACAGTATCTATCAAATTTTTATCCTTATGACACATAATGCAATCGAAGTTGCATAAATGCGAAAGTTCAAAATCCATCTTCGTAATCTGTTTTCCCTCTGCAATATTTCTTAACCCGTTTATCAGCAATCCTGCAAAATTTTCCGAACAAAGATTTTCTTCGCAAACCCCGCATCCCAGTGAGAAATTATTATTCGTCAGATAGTGCTGATGTTTGGTTCTGTTTTTCGACTGAATTATTTTTTTAATGGAATCTTCAGGATAATGCCCATAACTGTAGTAACTTTTATTAAGGCAGCAGGCACTTACATCACCGTCGGGAAAAAAGTACAAAGATGCAAGAGGAGCATTACAAATAGGTTTATGATAGCCATACTCGCGGTAATATTTATTTATAATATCTTCCGGAATACTCGCTTTTATTTTTTGATTAAAGAACATGGTGATGTTCATTTTGAGTCATAACAGCCTCCGATTGCCAGTTTACCAACAGCTTTATCAATCCTTCAAACATGTCCCTGTTTTTCATGAATAATGGAGTACCGGTTTGGAGTTTTGCGTGGGATTTCTTATAAGATTCCACAATATTTCCCAGTTCAGCCGGAGATAAATACTTCAGGCTTAAATGCTGAGGATGGTATACATGGTTAAAAAAAACAGAGCAGTTATTGAGATTGGCAAACTCGACCAGCTGTGGCATTTCTTCCCAGTTCTGTCTCATCGGACAAACCGATATCTGCATGGTTTGATTTTTCTCCTGCATGCACTCATTAAAAAAGGCAAAGTTAGCCAGTGTCTTTTTCAGCTCACCGCCAACCCGAATTGCGGAATAGGTCTCATCGTTGATCGAATCCAGGGATATTACAATATAGGAACGTGGATTCCTGGCGAGTTTTTTTACTTTTTCATTTAATATACTGCCATTGGTAATTATGCTTATTTCACAGTTTGGATTCTCTGCAGTGATAATGTCCCAGATTTTATAGTATAAGGGTATCAGGCATGGCTCACCTCCAATAAAAGTAGCATACTTAATGTTCAATAAATAAGGATGGATTTCACTTACAAAACGGTCGTCATAAACTGTATCCACCAGGTTCTTATCTCTGTGACACATGATGCATTCGAAGTTGCATAAGTGCGAAAGCTCAAAATCTATTCTTGTTACAAAGTTGTGAATCTTAAAATTTCTCAACCCATTCAATAACAAGCCCGAAAAATTTTCCGACCGCAGGTTTTCCTCACAAACTTTACACCCCAATGAGAAATTATTTTTCATCAGATATTCCTGATGGATCTTACGCCGGTTTGAGCCGATCATTTTTTTAATGGCATCTTCAGGATAATGTCCATAACTGTAATAGCTTTTATTCTCGCAGCAGGCACTCACATCACCGTTAGGAGAAAAATATAAAGAAGTAAAAGGCGCGTTGCAGATCGGCGATTGAAAACCAAATTCACTGAAATATTTATTTAATATTTCTTCAGGTACGCTTGGTCTTACTTTCTTTCTTAAAAAAAACATGTTGCTATGGCTTATCTTATGGTGTAAAATCATCATCATCAGATGCATACAGATCAATTTCGAAAAAAGATCTGATCGTTTTCCTGACTTTATCTTCCGACATTCTCATTATTCCGGTCAGGCCTCTGAAAAAGTCAAATTCATGAATTTCCTTATATTTCCTTTTAGTGACAGTCCAGGTCTCCGGCAACACACCTGTGACCACTTGTATTAAATCATCAAATTCATTGCGGAAAGGTTTCAGATACCCGATAATTTCATCTTTACAAATTTTCAGTGTATCGTTTTCAACCTGACTGGCATCATATTGCCAGTTAATTAAGAGGTTTAACAAGCCATTAAATCTATTCCTGTTCTCCGTCTGCAGCGGTGTGGTATCCGGCAGGTCCGCGAGTACATGTTTATAATATTCTGTAATCGCAATCAGATGAGATGAATGCAAATACTTCAAACTCAGATATGAGGGATGATGAACATGATTAAAAAATATAGAGCACTGGTTGTGGTTGGCAAATTCAACAAGCGCCGGAATTTCTTTCCAGTTTAACCGCATTGGGCATACCGAAATTTCCATGGTATGATTTTTTTCTTTCATGCAGTCATTGAAAAAGTAAAAATTCTTCAGAGTTTTACTCAATTCGCCACCTTTTCTGATGAGCGAATAGATACCTTCCCGGAGTGAATCAAGGGACAAGTCAATATAAAAATTTGGATGACGTGCAAGATTCATGATTTTCTCATTTAATATACTTCCATTGGTATGCACTGTCATTCTACAGTTCTTATTCTGAGTCATGATGATATGCCAGATCTTATAATACACAGGGATAAGAAAAGGTTCCCCTCCTATAAATGTGGCAAATTTTATGGTTAATAAATAAGGACGAATCTCATCTAAAAAACGATCACCATAAACGGTATCTACCAGATTATCATCCTTATGACACATGATACAGTTAAAATTACACAAATGGGAAAGTTCAAAATCCATTTTTGTAATACGCTTTCCATCGCGGATATTTTTTAATCCATTGAGCAGCAATCCTCCAAAATTTCCCGAGTTAAGGTTTTCTTCACATTCCCTGCATCCCAGTGAGAAATTATTGTTTATCAGATACTTCCTGTGTTTTTTCCGTTCTTTCGACCGGATTATTTTATTTATTGAGTCATCAGGATAATGCCCGTAACTATAATATGTTTTATTGAGACAACAGGCACCTACCTCACCATCAGGAAAAAAATACAATGAGGAACCGGGAGCATTGCAAATGGGTTTACGAAATCCGTAATCCTGAAAATATTGATTTAAAATTTCTCCGGAAACGCTTGGCTTTATGTTGTTATTAAATAGCATTATACCTGACCGCTTACTCAGTATTATCTTTACTTTCTATATCCCACTCCAGCTTAGATAATAAAGGGCCAGGATAATAATTCAGATTCAACATATTTTGATTGTTTAATACTATTTTAAACGGCAGGGAAAATTTTAACGTCATCATATTATCAATTAATGCTGAAACCGACAATGAAAATATGCCATAATTAAAAGTGTATGGTTTAATATACGCTTTGATGCCATAATTTCCTTTTTTAATAAAAACTCTGTTAAAATCAGGATAAGAAGTTATGCTAGCCAGTAATGGTGTATTTAAGTAGCTGATTACAATACCTAAATCAATTGCTGCATCTTCACTAAGCTTATTAAATTCAATTTCGATACAAAGTTTATCACTGACGTATATAGGTTCGCTGACATCCTTGCCTTCTCCGTAAATTCTAACGGTCTTCAAACTGAAATGCGTATTTCCGGGGGCTTTCTCTATATCATCCCAGGTTCTGACAGCAGGGGGAAACAGCTTGCTGTCTTCTCTTTTCAAGATGTCAGAATAGTTAATGTTCACAGGTTGATGCTTGCCGGGTTCAAAGATATTAATATCTGAATTTTTCAGTATAGTTTCCTGCTGTTCAAAATCTTCTGCCGGGTCAATCACAGGTTCTGCCGCTGCAATTATTCCATTTCCGGGTTCATTGCCTGCCACCTCTTTATTTTCAGGTTCTTTTTCGGTAATATCTTCATTCGTTGATTCTTCAGCCGCAACCGGCACTTCCGGAATTTCGTTTTCTATCGACTCTTTGCTTTCTGCATTATCAGTAATGGTTTTTTCAAAATAATGCATGATCACTTCCAGCCCTCCCTGGTCTTTTATACATCCATCTTCAAGTAAGATAAAGCGCTGGCAGTAACGCTGTATCTGCGACAAATCATGGCTTACCAGGACCATCGTATTTTTCTTTTCCAGAAGCTGTTCTATTTTGTCATAAATCTTCATATTGAAGCCAAGATCGCCAACGCCTCCCAATACCTCATCAAACAGAAGGATATCCGCATTTATATGGGTTACAAGCGAAAAAGCCAGTCGCAGATACATGCCGTTAGAATAATGTTTTACAGGTGTTTCGATGAAGGATTCGACTTCAGCGAATTTTACAATATCATCAAAACATTTCTCAATTTGTTTTTTTGAAATTCCCAGCATTATTCCGCTTAAGAAGACATTTTCCCTTCCTGTGAGTTCAGGATGAAATCCCATACCTATTTCCAGTACTGACGCCAGTTTTCCGTTGATTTCGAGCTTTCCTGCAGTAGGCTCGGTCACCTGGCTCAGGATTTTTAATAAAGTGCTTTTCCCTGCGCCGTTTCGCCCGATAATTCCAACAGACTCCCCAGTTTTAATAGTAAAGTCGATATCCCTGAGAGCATAAAATTCCTTGCTATGTGTATGCGTTCGTTTTTTAGTAATAAAACCACGCAAATGCTGAAACAGGCTTTCGTTTTTCTCCAACTCCTGCAGCGTGTATTTTTTACTTAATCCACTTACTCTCAACGCAAAATCAGGTCGTTCCATAGCTTGATTTTAAAGTAAATCCGACATATATTTTTCCATCTTTCTGAAATAATATGTTCCTGAGATTAATAATAGGATGACAGGAATAAACCCGAATAAATAATATGGTGAAAACGGAATATTCAGGAAACACCACCGGTAAACCGAGATCACTCCTGCCATGGGGTTAAAGTACATAACATAACTTAAAGATTTGGGCAACATACTGGTTTCTACAAAAACCGGTGTGGCTAATATTCCAAAGCCTACCACAAAAGGAATAAAATGCAGTGCATCGCGGTACCGGACCGATAAGGCACAAAGCCAGATTGCAATACTTAATCCCGTAATAATATTCAAGACTATCCCTACCGGCAATAACAGAACATTTACCGATAAAGGAGTGCCATTGTAAAGCATCAGCAATAACAACAAAATCATCCAGATAAAAAACTCTACCAGGCCAACCAGACTTTTATAGAATGGTAATATGAGTTTGGGAAAATATACTTTTTTTATGATATGCTGCCACTGAATTAAGGAGGTACCCGAATTCTGCACCATATAAGAAAAATAATACCAGCCCATCATACCGGGAAAAGCATATACAATATAGGCAACATTTTTGATCTGCAGATGCATCACGTTCCCAAAAAAGAAATTCACAATAATTGCGGCAGTAATGGCCTGAATGAAACTCCACACTATGCCAAGCTTGGTCTGGGCATAATTGATTTTAATATCACGGATAATAAATGACCTGACAATGGTCCTGTATTTGAAGATCTTAACAAACTCAGCCAGAACCTTTATCTTCGAGTTGCTTTTTATTACAATTAAATCCGGCATAGCTGATGTTTATGTTGATAATGATCCCAATAAAAAGATTTTCTTCAACCTGCATTAAAAAAACAAAGTTAGCGAAAAAAATTAATTTCTTTGTGTGCTTAGAGTATCCATAATTCCCATTTGTTTTAATTTCCATCCGACTCCGCGCGCAAAAGCGGCATAGCCTTTTGCATTATGGTGCCCATCATGTTTCCAGTAATATCCGGATGAATTATGTCCGTTAATTTTCTCCTGGTTTAGAAAATATTCCAGTAAATTCAGACAGGATATCCCGTGGTCGCGGCAAAATTGTTCGGTTTTATCAGTGTCCTCAAATTTCTTACTATTAATATCTTTTTTTGACGGGTCTAATACCACCAATAATTTAAATCCCTGTTTTTCTGAAAGTCCTTCACATATTAATAAGCTCTCGTACAAGTCGTTGTATGCTTTTTTAAGCCTTACCGGATAATCTCCCGAAGAAATTAATAATTTATCATAATGAAAGACATTTGAAATAATTAACCTGAAGATATGGGAAAGTGAAAAGGCCCATTCCCATGAAGGAGGTTTCAGGTACTGCACTGTACCATCAGGTCTAAATCGCTCCATCCCTCCTCTCACAATAATATCAAGAACATCAAAATTGACAGCTAAAACCACAACATCAGGTTTATAAGGCAAAAGTTTATCGCGCAGCAAAACATATTCAAAATATGGATCACTGCCACATACACCGGCATTTATAAACCGGATCTTTCGGTGAGTGGTTGGTTTGATATTCCGTTCCAAAAATTTCAGCCAGGTAGAATCTTCGTCAGCGCCATCACCTTCGGTAAAGCTGTCACCAATTCCGACAATCCTTAACTCATTGCTGTCTTTGTGCAGCGGATGCTCGATATCACTCAGTCCCAATGAATTTGTTCTTCGTTCATAGTTATATTCAGGAGTTGACAAATAATGAACAGTATTCACAGTCCAGGTATAATACCAGCTTCTTGTTAAAGGTTTATAGATAGACTGGTAGCAATGGCTTCTTGTTTCAATGTAGGTAGCTGCTGTTCCCAAAATCCGCAATAGTATTTCCATCATGAAAACAGCAATAAAAATGCTGCTCATCAATAGCAACATGTTTTTTTTGAGTTTGCTGTTTTTTCTTAGAAGCAACGTAAGCAGTTTAAATAGAATAATATACAAACTCAGTAAGCAGATGGTCATTAATGCAAACAAAAAAACAGTGCTGTAACCGGAATTCTTTAACCAATAAGGAACTATAAACAGTACAAAAATACTCAGGATGAACAGTACCCAATTCCTTATAAAAACAGCTGATTTTTTAATTCTTATTTTATATCCGGGCAAATATTTTTCTTTCTGTAACCATAAATGAATACTGAATTCTTTTCCTCTTTGCAAACACAGCCTCATGCGATCAATTGTCCTGTGAATCCTCAGTACTATGAATTTAACCCTGCCGCGCAACCAACGGATGATCATAAAGGCCAAAACCAAAACAAGGATGATGATAAACCAGAACAATGCTTTTTTTACGATAGTCCACTGAGTTACAGATAATAAGGCATCGCCGTATAATATATTCCCTCTGTCGGGAAAAGGCTTGATAAAAGGTTTATTCCCGGTGATAGTATAATGATACTTTATGTTACCAATATCGATAATGAAATCGTGTTTGCAGGTTTCGTCTTCCTCATTAAAATATATTTCAACCTGCTTTAAAAATGAGAAATAGCTGAAAAGGGTACAGGAATCTTTTTGCTCAAATGGAATTTTTCTGCCAAAGGGAGAAATACCGAATGCTTTGAAATTTACAGCCGAAGAATCTGTATTGGTGATGGTTATGATCTGGTAAGTATTGATCCTTCCCGAATAATACAGCCATGAAAAAGCCGAAAGCCCAACAATCAGGATTATAAACCCTGTAACGAGTAACACTTTAATTATTCTTCTCATTTCTTTCTTAAAGTATTCAAAATTCCCCGTTGTTTTAATTTCCATTCCACTCCACGCGCAAATGCCGCATAACCTCTGGCATTATGATGCCCGTCATATTTCCAGAAATAATTACCTGCATTTTCAGCAGAAATATTTTCCTGATGTATAAAATAGCTTAGCATATCCATCGTTTCCATACCATTCTTTTTTGCAAACTCAAGGGTTTTATCGAGATACTGGTATTTCTTTTTGTGGATTTCCATTTTCATGGGGTGCACAACCACAAGCAATTTAAAACCTTCCTTTTCTGACAGTGTTTTAAACAGGAGCATGCTTTCGTTTAGCTGTTTAAAAGCAGTTTCAAACCTTTTGGAATATTCCCATGGAGATATTAACAAATGATCATAATGCAGTGCATTCCTCACGATTAACCTGAAAATATGGGAAACCGAAAATATCCATTCCCAACCGGGAGCTTTTAAAAACATGAGCGTTCCGTCCGCTTTAAAGCGTTCCATCCCCCCTCTTACAATAATGTCAATGATTTCATCATTAATTGCAAGTATCACGAGATCAGGTTTATATTTCAGTAGTTTGTCGCGAAGCAGTATGTATTCGAAAAACGGGTCGCTGCCACAAACTCCGGCATTCATAAAACGCAGTTTCCTTTCCGGATTCTGTTTCCGTAAGCTTCTTTCCAGGAATTTTATCCAGGTAGAATCTTTGTCAGCACCATCACCTTCCGTAAAACTATCGCCAATTCCAATGATGCGAAACTCATTGCTGTCCTTTGCAACAGGATGTTCTATGTCACTTAGTCCAAGCGAGTTTGTCCTGCGTTCAAATTCATATTCAGGAGTTTTCAAACGGATAACATCGTTTGCAGGCCGGATGTGAAGCCATCCCCGATCCTGAGGCAAATATGGAGAGCTATAATAATGGCTGCGTTTCTCCGGATATGTGGCCGTGATCCCTGAAATCCGCAATATTGTTTCAACTGCAAATACCGTAATAAACAAGCTGCTTATTAATGTTATCATGTTCTTCTGAAAAATTATTCTTTTCTCTGTAAACAGCATGATCAATTTTCTCAACATAATATACAAGCCCAATAAATACAAAGTCATAAATAAAAATAAAACGGCGGTCGATACTTCTGATTTTTCAACAGTCAGGTTAAAAGTCATCCATACAATTACGACCACGCTGGCAATGACTCCACCCAATCGCATTATCCATGCCTTCATTGTAAATATTATCCTTCTTGTCTTGTTCTTAATAATCTTATGATCTTTCAGGGTTTTCTCCCATTTTCTCAAGCCGGATATAATAAAATATACAGATAACACACCGATAAGGATTAATAATATCAGAAATCCTCTTCTGACCAATGTCCAGTGCCTGACTGATAAAAGGCTTTTCCAAAAAGTCACTATTCCTCTGTCTGCTTCAGGTTTTGTAAATGATTTATTCCCTGAAATGAGATAATGGTACCGGGTATTTCCGATATCGAAAACCAAATCATGTGCAGAGTTCTTATTTTTCTCATCAAATTCTATTTTAATTTCCCTAAAAAATGAATAGTACTGGTAAAGTGTAAAAGTGTTGGTTCGTGTAAAGGGGATTTTCCGGCCAAAGGGAGAGATGCCGTAAGCTTTACAATTTATTGCTGAAGAATCCCTGCTGGTAATGGTTATGATCTGATATGTATTGATACGTCCAGAATAAAACAACCACGAGTAAGCAGATAGTCCAAGAAGCAGTATGACTGCAATATATCCAAGGAATTCTTTAAATATTTTGTTCGTTATTGTTATTTGGCTTAAAAACATTAAATTACAGTATATTTACAGAAAAAGTTTACCGGTAAGAAAGTGAATTAACATTTATTGTAAATGACCTGCATAAAATGCAAATCGTGTCATGGGTCATTGTCGTTTCTGAATTTTCAGTCAAAATTAACAAATATTCCATTATCAGTTAAGTTCGTATATGGAACTTATCAGGTGTCAGGAATACAATGATTTTAATGCAGAGTGGAAAAATAGTTATATTTGAAAGTTCAATTTGCTTACAAAAAAGGAACATAACCAACTTATAAATCAAATAAAGTGGCAAAATATATTAAAATAAAAAACATACTGTTAATCTCATTGATAGTGTTAGCGTTACTATTAATTATTGAATTTATTTTCTACCTCCACTTTAAAAGAAATAATGCAGCCCAGCCCTTTTTATTTAATCAAAATAAATTCGATTCGGGAAAAGCTGACTATTGTGAAATAGATCCGTTAATTGGATGGAAAGTTCCGGATCAAAAGCTGGAAGAACACGGCTACCTTGTTAAAAATAATATGATTCTTTTAAAATCCAGATCCGACAGCTGCGATAAAATTTATCATATTTTAATTACCGGAGGATCAACATCAGATATATATTACGAAAACAGAAACTGGCCTGTTTACCTTCAGAAACTGCTTCAGTTAAAAGGGTATTGCGCCGATATATATATAGGAGCCCTGGCAGGCTATAATTCAGGACAGGAGGTACTAAAACTAATCAAGGACGGGCTTTCGATTATCCCTGATATCCATATTTCTTATTCCGGCGCTAATGAATGTCCTGATAACTCGTCATATATAACAAATTATGAACAATCCGCTTTTGAAAGTATAATCTGCCGCAGGTCCTTTTTTATACCCAATACATATCAATTTATAACAAACCTCTTTCCTGGTAATAAATCAGTGATAAAAGTTCTGAAACGCGAAATCAGGGACAGCACTTTTGTTTTTTATAAAAAAAATGTTGAAATAATGAACGCCATTGCCGTAAATAATAAATATTCATTCATTGAAATTCTTCAGCCTATTAATCTGGACACACGTTCATCTAAATTTAAGGAAAATACAAAGGAAGAAAAAGAAAAAAAATATTTGTCATCACACAGGGTTTTTTACCCCCTGGCCATAAATTATGCAAGAGAACAGCCGTATGTTTATGATTTATCAGGAATTTTTGACCATAGCGACAAAAACGATGTTTTTATTGATTATTGTCACATTAAACCTGATTATCAAAATATTATAGCTGAAAAAGTATTTGAATTATTGGAAAAAGGATATTTAACAAAACGCGGTTCAAAAAAATCAAAGAAAGAAACTTATAAATAATCATCTATTTATATTTTCAGGAATGATTAACTTTGGAGCATAGTACATCAAAAAAAGAAGTGCATTTCAAATGCAAAAAAAAATGAAACCGGGCAGATTAAAGCAACTCATAAATTCTGTATTATACAAACCGGCAGATTACCGTTTCGATCCGATGGATAAAAAGATCATTGCTGAGTATAATAAAGTGCGGCCATCGGGTAAAAAAAAATGCCTGTGTTATGTCCCCTATACAAATATGAGTTTTACTGCTGACGGGACCGTTCTTTCCTGTAACTATAACCAGTCAGTGATATTGGGGAAATACCCCGCTCAGACCATACACGAAATGTGGAACAGTGATGGGGCAGGAAAGCTCAGGGAGTGCATCAGGCACAATGACCTGAATTGCGGATGCCAGTACTGCAAAAATTTTCTCGAATCGGGGAAATTCTCCGCAATGAAGCCACAGGTATACGACCGGTACTCAGGTTCATATACATTGAAGTCACCCAAAGTCATGGAGTTTATTCTGGACAATACATGCAACCTGGAATGTGTGCAGTGCAGCGGGATCTTTTCCTCCCTGAAAAACAGAACAGACCATCTTTCTGCTTCTTCAATGCCCTACGATGATTCTTTTCTTCAGCAACTGGAAAACTATATACCTTATCTTGAAGAAGCCAAATTTTACGGGGGTGAGCCGTTTTTAATCGATATTTATTATAAGATCTGGGAGAAGATCATTGAAATAAAGCCCGGAATATTAATATTTACGATCACTAATGGCACCATTTTAAACGACAGGATCAGGCAGATCTTATCCAAAGGGAATTTTGACCTGGCTGTTTCTGTTGATGCCGTTACTAAAAACAAATTTGAAGAAATCAGAAAAGGGGCGCACTTTGAAACTGTTATGAGCAATCTTGAATTTTTTAATGATTACTGTTTATCACATCATCAGGTGCTTTCGGTCAGCACAACACTGATGCGTAACAACTGGGAAGAAGTACCCGGCATTGTGGATCTGTGCAATAAATCAGGTGCAAGGACCTTTTTCAGCTACCTGACCACTCCTGTTGATCTGGCAATCTATAATCTTGAATATGCTGCATTAAAAAACATTTATGACACTCTTTCAAAATATGATTTTCCTGAAAATACAGCCATTCAGAAATATAATAAAAGTTGTTATGACGACTTTGTCAATCAGATACATAAGTGGATGGTGAAAGCCAATTCGGTATAAATCATTTTTCGTTTAATTCTTCTTTAGCCCTGATTACTAATGTTTCTTCATTTTCATTTTCAAGCTTATCCACAATATCTTCCGGTTTAAATTCAAGTATCAGTTTCTCCAAAAATATGCTGCGGTCAATAATTGGCAGGGCATTCACCAATCCTTTGATTTTTCTTCCATAGGCATCCTTAAATTGCTTCTTTTCCGGAGTGGAAATCATGCGATGCTTTAGTTTGAATTTTACCAGGCGATTGGAGGCAAGACGGATTTTATCACCGTCATTTAACCACAGGCTTCTGATTTTAAAAAGATTAGTACTAAACCGCTTACCAATATGCCTTATCATGCTGCCAATGCGTATACTTCGAAAGCGCAGGAACAATAAAACGGTTTTATAATTTTTTTTTCGGCACCCAGGAGAAAGCAACCTACTGGCTGTATTAATAAAATGAATCAGCTTATTCCGTGTTTTATTTCCCGCATTTCCAGAACAGATAATCAACCTTCGGAGGGAAATATCCGACTTGTATAACAAGCTAAATATGAGTATATAAAAGGGAAACAACACATAAAGTTCGATGAGTTCCGTTAAAATAAACCTGTGCGTTTTTTTTCTGATCACTCGCCGGATAAAGTCAGCTTTTTTCTTTCTCAGCAAACGATTGTTGAACCCATTACCGGATGCCCATTGATCATAGTATGTTCCCGCAATCCCGAAGCGTTTTCGTTCCAGGTCTAATGCAGCACCTTTATTCAGGTAACATTCGTTGACGGAAGTAGATGCAATGTTGATCCTGCTCAGAGAATGAACGTAGTGCACAAAACGGACAGTTTCAATAAAATGCTTATGTTTTTCCCCCGGAAAACCAACGATTATATTGATAAAGGTATTTATACCACTTGCCGCAGAATCTCTTAATACTTCAGCAGCGAGTCCGGCCGAATATCCTTTCCTCATCAATTTCAAGACATGGGTGCTTCCGCTCTCCAGTCCAAAAAACAAGGCATTACAACCGGCCGCTTTCATCTTATTAAAAAGCAGAATATCCATTTCCTTCCTTATATAAGCGCTGGCCGACCATTCAAATTTTAGTTTCTCACTGATAATGCCATCACACAATTCATTTAATATCCTGATATTCCCATTAATCAAAGAATCGGTAAACCACACATATTTAACGCCGGGATAAAGTAACAACTGATGTTTAATTTCATCCAAAATATGCCCGGCCGTACGCATACGGAATTTTCCCCAGAAAGGGCTCTCATTGCAAAAGGCACAGCGGTTAATACACCCACGGTTTGAATTTACTGGAAGCATACTCAGGGTATACAGGGAAAGATCGAAATCGCTGAAATCTGAAAAAGGGAGTTCGTTTAAATCACACAACGTTTTTATTTCATCTCCTTTTACTACCTCACCCGTTTCTGTTCTCACGTAGAAACCCGGTACAGCAGATTTGCCGGGCTTTTCAGAAATTGTTTTACATAAGGCTGAAAGGGCATATTCGCCTTCGGTATAACACAAATAATCAAGTGCCTCTGTGCTTTGAAAAAGAAATCGGCCTTTTTCATGTTCAAAACAAAGAGGTCCGCCAAAAATGATGATGGTTGCCGGAGATCTCCTGCGGATGCGTTCCGCAATTTCTATGCTGAATTGTTCCGACATATGATATAGTGTAAACCCGGCTATATCTGGCTTTTCAGCAAGGATCTCATCAACCCAGCCATCAATCTGTTTCGTGTAATATGAAATAAGCTGGTCTACATCCTGTTTGTTGTTCCAATGATAGGTCTTTGACCAATGCCATGAATCTTTGCTGATTTTTGTTGATCCATTCTGAAACTCCGGTTTCATCCGGTGAAACAGCCGGATATTAAAATCGAAACATTTTACTTCATGACCTGAATCTTTAATAAATGATGCCAGTTGGGCGATATTTCCCGGCGGATGGTCCGTAAGCCACGCAGGAGCGAGTATCAGAACTGTTTTCATTATACGAGATTTATGCAAAGTTAACGAAGTAATCATCATTTTATCCGCTGAAAATGGTTACTTTTATACTTCAATTTAAAATGACAGAATTTTTCAATAATAACCGTAATGTTATTTGACTATTTCAAAAGAAAACATCAGCAGAATTTGCCGGATCATCTGAATCATATTCTTAAAGAATATCAGAAAAGCAGATGGATTGATCCGGCTTTTAAAAATAAGATCTGCTATGCTCCATATACAGCGATGAACTTTGACCAGACCGGCAACATTACGGTATGTTGTTACAACAGGAATAAAATTCTTGGTCATTACCCTGGCCAGACGATCGCGGAAGCTTGGAATAATACCAACCGTGCTGACATCATGGCATCTCTTGAAAAGTACGATTTTTCCTGCGGATGTGATTTCTGTCTTGATTCTATTGAAACAGGTGCCATATCGAGTGCTTTGCTCAACTATTACGATGAGTTTCATAAGGATATAAATAAAGATGGCAGCCCTTCGGTTTTCACATTCGAAATAAACAATATATGTAATCTTGAATGTATAATGTGTGGTGGGAACTGGTCGTCGGCTATCAGGCAGAACAGAGAAGGAATTCCTGCCCTGAAAAGTCCTTACGACGATGCTTTCGTAAAGCAGGTCAGGGATTATATTCCTTCGTTGAAGACCATGAATTTCCTGGGAGGAGAACCTTTTTTAATACCCCTGTATTTTCATATTTGGGAAGATATTGCTGAAATAAATAAAGAAATACGTGTCAATATCACATCCAACGGAACCATACTGAACGAAAAAGCTAAATATGTGATCCATAATCTGCTGAATTGCAGGATCTCTCTTTCCATTGACAGCTTAGACCCAAAGAATTACGAGTACATCCGGAAGAATGCAAGCTTTAATATCCTGATGCAAAATATTGAATGGCTACTGGAAGAAAAAAAACTGGTTTCACTGTCAGTTTGCCCCATGATTCAAAACTGGCATGACATCCCGGATATTATACGTTTTTGCGAAAACAACAACCTGGATATTTATTTTAACTATGTTTTCCAGGCGCTCGGAGAAAATATCATAGGAATTCACACCAACGGAATAAAGACATTCATAGGAAACTCGGATGATTCCCTGTTTAAACCGAGACCTTTGCCGGAGCTCATCCCTGAATTCTCTTTAAACAATGCACCGGTTGAATTATTAAATAAAATTGTCACCTATTACGATAAATTTGAATTTGATAAAAAATATCAGCTTCAGTTCGATCACCTGAAAAACTATATCCGCCTGCAGATGAAACACTGAAAGCCGGAATAAATTACGAATAATAACTATTTATTATAATGATAAAGAAGTGGTTGTCAAAATGCCGGATTTTAAAAGCTCCTGATTCCGCTTATGTTTCTGTGGAAAAGAATTTAGTGAATGAATATAATAAGCACAGACCTTACGGAGCCAAAAAATATTTCTGTTATGCACCCTTTAACAACATATATTTAAACACTTTCGGGAACCCCGCAGCATGCTGGCAGAGTTTTTTTTATGAAGATTCCTACCCGAAGAAAAGTTTAAAAGAAATATGGTTTGGCGAAAATTTCACCAGGCTGAGAGAACATATTTCTCATGACGATCTCACATTTAAATGTTCCGAATGTGAAAGAAATTTAAAAAACAAAAATTATTATACCGTTCTGGCAAGGGCATACGATAACCAGTATCCGCTTACAAAATATCCCTCGGTGATGGAACTGGAATTAGATAACAACTGCAACCTCGAATGCATCATGTGTTCTTCAAATCTATCCAGTAATGTCCATAAAAAAGATGTTAATGCCATTCCTTACAGTTCACCTTATGATTCATCCTTTGTCAAAGAATTCGAAGAATTTGTCCCTTATTTAAATGAAGTCAGATTCAACGGGGGTGAACCTTTTCTGATCAACATATACTATGATTTATGGGAACTTATCCTGAAAATGAAACCCGGAATCAAAATGGTTGTTGCAACGAATGGTACCGTCCTCAACGACAGGGTAAAAACACTGCTGGCAAAAGGAAAGTTCCACATTAATTTTTCGCTCGACTCCCTGAATAAAGAAACCTATGAACTGATCCGTAAAAACGCGGTGTACGAAGAAACCATGGACAATCTGAAGTTTTTTCAGGATTACTGCATTAAGAATAAAACCACTCTCTGTATCCTTGCAAACCCGATGCGACAAAACTGGTTAGAAATGCCTGAATTTGTTAAACTGTGCAATACTCACAACCTTCCTTTATGGTATAATACGATCATCAGACCGGAAAATTGTGCCTTATGGACGCTTCCTTCGGTTGAATTAACGGAAATTTTCAATACTCTGTCATCCACTACTTTTGCTGTAAATCCTTTAAAGTCGCAATCGTATCACAATCAGGGTGTTTATTATAATTTAGTGTTTGGCCAGATAAAAACATGGCTCGAAGAAGCCATTGAAAGAGAAAAGCGATCCTGATATTTGATTTAATATGATTTGTTTTATTCATATCAACAGCAAGATAAAAATTGACATAAAATCAGATGGCCCAATCAATTAAAACAAAGATACTGACCATACTTGAGGTTCAGAAGAAAAAATTCACTTATAAACTGAAGTACCTGAAACTTTACAGGCATTATAAATCCACCACGGTAAAGAAATACAATAAAACGCGGTTTTTGGGAGCCCAGAGGCTCATCTGTTATGCACCTTCCAAGAGCCTGTACTTTGGGTTTAATGGTGATGTCACCGCCTGCTGTTATAACAGGAGCCATGTCGTGGGGCATTATCCGGAAAATTCGATCAATGACATCTGGGAGGGCAGTGAATTAAATAAGCTGAGAACCCATATTGAAAATGAAGATTTCTCCCTGGGATGCAATTATTGTAAAGAACAGTTGACCAGCCTGAATTTCAGCAGCTTTTTAGCGTTGAACTTTGATTACCTTCCTTTGAGTCAGTATCCGACGTTGATGGAATTTGAGCTGAGCACAGCCTGCAATCTCGAATGTATCATGTGCACTCCCACTGACATCGGCAAAGCGAGAAATAATCCACACATGACCTCACCTTATGATGACGCATTTGTAGAACAGTTAATTCCTTTTATACCTCATTTATACCAGGCAAAATTTTTCGGGGGTGAACCACTGATCATTCCTGTTTACTATAAGATCTGGGAACAGATTGTGGCGCTGAATCCTGCCTGCCTGACATTGATACAAACCAATGCCACAGTCCTAACAGATAAAGCAAAAGCTCTGTTCGAACAAGGGTTTTTCGAATTCAGTGTTTCTATTGATTCCTTTAAAAAGGAAACGTACGAAAGTATAAGAAAGAACGCCAATTTCGGGAAAACAATGGAAAATTTTGAGTACCTGTTGAACTATTGCCGGCGAAAACGCAGTTACATTGGTATCAGTGTATGCCCTATACAGCAAAACCGGTTTGAACTTGCTGAGATTGTTCAAAAAGCAAATGAATTAAATGTCAAGGTCAATTTTAACAGTGTGTGGTATCCTGAAAGTTGTACCCTCTGGAAATGGGACGCTGACAAATTACTGGAGACATATGATTATCTGTCTTCCGTTCCACTGACATGGGAAACAATGGTACAGAAAAACAACATCAAGCATTTTAAAGATCTGTTAAATCAGATCTACAACTGGTATTTAGAGTTGAAATAACAGGGCTTAACCCTTCAATTTATACTTAATAATTCTGAATAAGTGTTTCAATGACTGCAGTAACGAAAAGACATTTAATATATATACGATGCACTGATATACCGAAGGATCTGAAATGAGTTTATAGGCTGTTAATTGTCTTCCGACAAAGCTCCAGGGTAAAGCAGTATCTTTCCGTATATTGTTCCTTCGCCACTCCTCGTTCATTAAATGGACCACATACCATTGTTCTTTTGGCGATATATCATAGACGATGAGCCTCTTCACATAATCCCATGTATCGGGATTGCTGATCTCTTTAATGAAAGATTGAAGGTGGTACTTCTCAATGTTATTGTTCAGTATTTTAATCGGAAGATTCCAATCCGAATTATCCGCATTGACTGCACTTATTGCTTCGTTATAACAATCGAGCATCATTTCGCTGCCCTTCGGGCATTTCATTATATTACCTACCACCGGAAAGTCATGATGTGTTCTGAACACATACTCTTCCTTGAAGTTCAGCGGTTTCAGGCACAATACATCCATGTCTGCCCACCAGCCACCTTCCTGATGCAGAAGTTTATACCTGAAAATGTCTGAAAACCCGGCATAACTTCCTTTGCCATGTCCAAACTGGTTGGCCTTTGAATAACAGAAAACCTTCTCCCGTGGAATGATCAGATTTGCATCAGCTACTATAACAGCCTCCGGCAATGGTGTTTGGATGTCATCATACACCCATAGCCTGAAGGTATGGCCGTTTTTCATAAAAGAGTATATGCACATCAGTTCAATGGATGAAAGTTTTTGCCCTATCCATAAACCGTTAACGACATTATTGCTGTCAGGAGTGCTTTTCAGCTGAGGCACTTCGTTTTGATGAATCACGTTATCAATGTAATTCCAGACCGGCCAGTTTTTATCTCCAAAATGATGATAAACATGGACAAACCAGGGCTTTACTGTATTGATTAAACCATTGTTTGAAAACCCGAAGTCCGGATTAAATATTAAATTCTCGGTATAATAATCTGCAATATAATTAAACTCAACCGGTAAATATGGTTTTTTGTTTAACCCGAACAGCCAGTATGTAACGGCCAGTGTAGCCTGATCTCTTGTTTTCCAGTATGGTTTAGAAAAAATACGCAGGGATAATTCATGCCACTTATCTAGAAATGCCACTGACCCTTTATCAAATAAGAAAAAGCCGCCGTTTGGATGCTGCCAGTCAGCAGGACTGATATTTACCCCAAACTCTTTTTTAATTTCTTTCTGCAAATGATAACAGGAAAGGTTTATATCCTCTTTGGGCGGTTTTGCAGGCAAGACCGGTTTCATATGTTTTAATGATTTTAACGGCTTGACCGGCTTTATGGGTCTAGGTGGTTTTTTTCTGTTGATTCTGGAGCTGTTTTCCTTAAAATATCGCCTTATGCTTATAACAGGATACAGAACAGGTAACCCTTGCCGGTTATACCATATCCGGGTTTGCTTATCCCTGATATATCCATGAAAAAATATCTTCTTTTTACCTGTTTGTAATCGTTGGATAGCAAAATCCAAAATGGTGAAAAAATTTCTGATCTTATTCTTACTGATATCATTTAGCTTATTCTGAAGAGCTAACGTTTCAGGATTTTCAAATTGTTTAATCCAATCATTGTGGATCTGTTCATATTCCTTGAAAAGAAATTCAATCCTGGTTTTTTTAAATTGTTTGTAGGCAAACAGCTTAATATCATATTCTTCTATTTCTCTGTAATACTGATCTAATTTTTTATGATAGATTTCTATTTCTTTATAATATTCTTCGATCTCAGAGTTGTATCTTATAATTTTTTCTTCAAAGTCCATGACTTTCTTTTCATACTCCTCTTTTCGCTGCGGGTACAATTGTGCACACTCACAGTGCACTGCGTTCGGGCTGAAGAAATTAATGGCTGAATGGTCAGGGCAAAAACCAATGGTCTCAAAGGGATGTTCAAAAACCTTATCCACCCGTGAGGTAAGAGCTAAAAGATCACTGTCAATATAACAATACACCGTATTGTCATCCATGGGAAGATACCTGTGAAGGGAGGTCTTTAAGAATATGGCAGCCTGATGATTTGAAAATGACTCCTCTGTCTTTATGTCAATGACGTTGTCATGGTCGATCCTGACTGTATTCCTTGAAGTATCCGTAATTACAAAAATCGGTTTTTTCGAAAATTTCTTCAGGCAGGACAATGAGTAATTCAGAGTATTGATGTGAACGTCATCGCCACAGACAATATAAACAAAAGCTCCATTTTTCAACTTATCTGCCATACGGTTAACACATATATACTTTTGTACTCCCCATAATTTAACTTTTTCTTAAATTTCACTTTTCCATGTGTACTATATCCCAATTACTAACAGTTTATTTCAGACTTCCTGCCATCAGTTTGAGTGCCACTGTCACCAATAATTGCCTCTATCTCATTCCACAGAGCCCACTTTCGGTCTCCAAAATGGTGATAAACATGAGCAAACAAGGGGTTCACTGCCGATTTAAATCCATCATTGGAAAAGCCGTAACCTGATTTAAAGGCAATATTATCGTAGTTATAATCGACTATATAATTGTATTCGACGGGAAGGTATGGTATTTCATTTAATTCAAAAATCCAGAACGTTGCTGCCAGCGTAGCCTGATCTCTCGTTTTCCAGGCAGGTTTTGAAAAAATGGCGACAGATAACTCATGCCATTTATCCAAAAATGCTTCAGACCGTTTATCAAATAAGAAAAAACCACCGTTCGGATGTTGCCAGTCTGACGGTTTTATACGAACCCCAAATTCTTTTTTAATTTCCTTATGCAGATGGGTACAGTGCAGAAGTTTATCATCCATGGGTGGAAAAGTATGCCTGAGGGGTTTTATTGGTTTCGATGGTTTTACAGGTTCTGTGGATTTTACAGGTTTTGCCGGTTTTATTGGCTTCGGAGGCCTCGATTCGTCAATTCTTGATCTGTTCTCTTTCATATACTGCTTAAGGCCGATGAGAGGATAAAGAACCGGAACTCCCTGTTTATCATACCATATACCTGTTTTTTTATCTCTGATATAGCCCAGGAAAGCAATGTCCTTTTTCCAGGGAAGGACCTTCTGAATGGCAAAATGTAAAATAGTGAAACTATGCCTTAATTTGTCTTTATAGATCTGTTCCAGTTCATTCTGAAGCAATTTTGTTTCAGGTTTGCTGAACTGAGCAGTCCACTCATTATGAACCTGTTGATGTTCTTTAAAAAGCAATATTTGTCTTAACTTATTAAAATCCTTATAATCATAAACTTGTTTTTTATATATTTCAAACTCCCTGAAATATTCCTCTTTTTTGGTATTTAATAATTGATTGTATTTTTTTAAACTGATATAATATTCTTTCAGATCATCATCATATTTCTTTATTGCTTTATCATACTTAGCAATTGATTCAAAATGCTTCTCATAAAATTCATCCTTTTTCCTGAAGTATTCCTCTTTTTTCTGGGCATATAAGCGGATACATTCACAGTTGACAGCATTGGGGCTGAAAAAATCAAGTGTTGTATGATCCTTGCAGAATCCTACCGTATGGAAGGGGTGATCAAAAACGCTGTCGACCCCGTGGGAAAGGGCCAGCAGATCGCTGTCAATATAGCAATACACTGTGTCATCATCCATAGGAATATACCGGTGTAAAGATGTTTTTAAGAAAATGGCAGCCTGATGATGAGTAAAAGACCGGTCTGTTTTTATATCAATTACCCGGTCATGATCAATTTCAACATTATTTCGAGAGCTATCAGTGATCACAAAAATGGGCTTTTCAGAGAATTTCTTCAGACAGGATAATGAATAGTTCAAAGTGTTGATATGCACATCGTCTCCACAAACT
>Ga0114951_10001030_pt1 | contig 36389 bp, 20 predicted proteins | sample AM7aDNAmetaG_FD_88677 | JGI IMG/M metagenome (GOLD analysis project Ga0114951, IMG submission 88677) | Freshwater microbial communities from Finland to study Microbial Dark Matter (Phase II) - AM7a DNA metaG | ecosystem: Environmental > Aquatic > Freshwater > Lake | place: Finland: Lake Alinen... | reverse complement strand
GGGCGGGCGGGATTCGGGGCTGGACCTGCTGCCGGTGTTCGACCGGTTTGCGCCGCTGACGATTTATCTGCCGGCCAATACGGTGGGTGAGGGGTATCTGATTTATCCGCTGGGGCTGACGTTTCATTTAACGGGGCAGGCGATTGTGCCGGGGGCGGGCGGGGCGGAGGCGGGGAGTGTTCCGGGGGTGCGGGTCGACAAGGAGCGCATTGAGATACCGCTTTATGGTTTTCCGGTGACGGGTGCGGCGAATACGGCGGTGGTCGTGCCGAATGTGGAAAAGTTTGAGTGGAAGGCAGAGGCTGCGGGGCAGAGGCGGTTGACGAATTGGTATCCGCGGAAGCGTCCTTATGACATGATCATTGCTGACCATGCGCCGCCGCTGGTGATCGATGGCGACTTGAGTAAGCTGCCGGTGAAGGCGGTGCATGTGGATGTGGGCGAGGGAAAGATTCCGCGTGCGATTGTCATTGAGACGGCGACGCGTCAATTCGCGCCGGGCGCGACGCTGGCGTTGAAGGTGCGGGCGGTGGACGCTTCAGCGGGGGCGAAGGCACAGCGCGCGATTGCTGCGGCGCGCAGGTCTGTGGCCAAGGCGGAGGCGGCGTTGAAGGCGGCCAAGGAACTGGCGCCGGCTGAACCGGCTCGTGTGGAGGTTGCCGAAAAAGCGTTGGCCGGTGCGAAGGGTGATTTGACGGCAAAGTTGGCGGCTGCGGAGGGGGCTGCGGCGCAGAATCCCCTGGGTGAGGCGCCGGTTTTCGCACGGTATGCGCCCTATGGCAGCGAGAACTGGACGGAATTGCAGCTGACGGGGAGCCAGGCGACGGAGGTTCAGACGAAGATTCCGGCGCTGGTGGATGGGGTGTACCGGCTGCGGGTGGGGGTGCGTCCGGTGGATCCGGGCGAAACGGAATTGTTCGAGGATCTGTGGATTTCTGTGGCGGCGGAGCGGCCGGTGAGCCTGGGTCTTTTCACGCAGCGTGGGCGGGATGTGTTTCTGCGCGGCGAGACGTTTCATATTTCGCTGGGGGTGATGGCGCTCAAGAACGAGTTGGCGGCCAATACGGGGGTGAGCGTGGATCTGGTTGATGGGGCCAGTACGGTGTTGCCGCTGTTTCGGGGGCAGACGGCGCGGCCGATAGCGGCGGGAAAATCCGACACGCTGACGCTTAATCTGGCGGGGCAATTGACGCTGTCGCTGGCGCCGGGGCGGTATCGCGCCACGGCGAAGGTGGCCGGGGTGACGAGCCGCGAGTTTTCGTTTGAAATCGTGGAGGCTGATCCGCGGACGCACTTTACGAATTTGTTCAATGGCAAGTATTCGAGCCTTGCCGGTGCGTATAGCCGGGCGATCACGACGGGGCGCGGGAGCGACGTGATTGCTCGCGAGATCGACGAGCGCGGTTGCAACGCATTTTCCGGCATGACTTATGACACGAATCGCATTCATCGTTTCGGGTTGGAACTGGAACAGATGGTGCGCGATCGTCCGGCGCTGGGGCCATGGGAATCGTACTACCAGCCTTCGGGGCGCGATCGATTTTTGGGCGAAATGGTGCGACACAACCTGCGGTTCTACGAGGACTTGTTTACGCAGCACGATGCGATGTTGCCGCGAGGGCAGCGCGTTCTGGATGCGTGCCAGCGATATAGTGCGCTGGAGACGGCGTCGATGCGGTTTTCGCCGGGGTTTTCGGGGGTTTGTCTTTATGATGAGCTTTATGACTCCGGGGACAATGATGCGCCGCCGTGGGTGCTGGCTTCGTTTTTTAAAGCGCAGGAGATGAGTTACCGGGAGGCGCATCCGGGGCTGACCTCTTCGGATGCACTCAAGGCATTCGACCGTTTCACTTCGCGTCCGGTGGGCCAGCGGCGGTTTGAGGATTTGCAGCTTTATCGCACGTGGGCGGCGCATCAGGATGCGGATTGGCGGGTATTTTCCGACCGGATGGCGTGGATCACGAAGCAGTTGGCGCCGTGGTCGCAGAACTGGACGCAGTTCCGTGCGTGGGGGCACAACGGGGCGAGCCTGGCGGTGAACGGGACAGCGCCGGACGTTTTCGCTTCGCTCGATACCGCGGTGTGCGTGATGTACAAGGATGGGGGGTCGGGCGATCGGCCGGTGTTTGCGCCGATGATGGCGGACATCCTGCGCATCCGCGATGACATTCCGGTCTGGACGCAGTTGCACTCGAATCATGCACCGAGCGCATTTGGCGATCACGTGCTGCGGCAGGCGTTTTTTGGGCTGTCGCAAAAAGTGGAGGGATTCAGTTATTTCACGGAGGAGGACAGGGCGAATCTGCAGAATATCGCGGGGAAACTGTGCACGCCTTACGGCGATTTGTTTGTTGCGTCGCAGCGCGGGTATCAGAAGGTGGCCATTTTCTATTCGCGCGAGGCGGCCTGGGTGGCGGGGCGCAAGCCGAACAATCTGGCGATGCAATGCGAGGGGCTGTGGGTGGCATGTGCCCGGGCGGGATTCCCGGCGGATTTCCTTTACGACCATCAGGTGCGGGCGGGCAAGGGGATGGATTACCAGGTGATTTTTGTGCCGGGCATTGCGTACGAGGATGAAGTTTCGCCGGACTTGCTGGCGCAACTTCGGCGGCTGGTGGATGCGGGCAAGACGGTGATTGTGGAGCGGTCGAGCAAGCTGCCGGTGGAACGCATTGTGCGTCTGGATTCGGAACTCGACGAGTACGATCAGAAGATCGGCGGGTCATTTCCGCGTTACGAAGACTACGAGTTCACGATGGTGTTCGATCAGACGCAGGAGATGACGAAGCTGATGCGCGAGACGTTGCCGCGGTATTGCCTTCCGGCGGCGGAGCACAACATGCTGGTCGGGCCCGACTGGCTGAAGTGCCGGGATGGGCAGTACATGATTCTACCGAATTTTGCGCCGGTGGGATTTGCGGGCCTGAGCAAGACGCTGTATCAGGCGCCGGATGTTCCGACGCTACGGTTTCCGAAGCGTCCGGCGTTTTGCTACGACATGCTGGAAAACAAACCGCTGGACGTGAAGACAGATGGCGAGTGGATGACGGTTCGGGCGGACATGCGGGACTATCCGGGGAAGATTCTCGCGTTTCTTCCTGCGGCGATTGGACGCGTGGCGATCGGGTGTGTGCCGCGGCTGGCGGCGGGAACGGATCTGACATATCAAATCGCGGTGCAGGATGCGAAGGGGCAGGGGATCGATGCGGGATTTCCGCTGCAGATCACGGTGGTCGATGCGGCAGGGAAGACTTTCTATGAAGTTTTCCGTGTCGGTGCGCCGGAATATCACGGGGCGTATCGAATTCCGGTGAACGTGCCGGTGGGGACGTGGAAACTTCGGGTGAAGGAACTCATTGCGGGGACGGTCGCCGAGGCGCCGTTTGAGATAGTTGCAGGGGCGCCGGCGCTGGCGACGCTCGATGAGCGGGCGGTCCGCATGCATGATGCGGCGCAGGTTCGTGCGTTTCTGGCGGCGAAGACTCCGTTGGTGATTGCGCTGGATGACGAGCAGCCGTGGGTTCGGGCGCAGGCGGAGCGTCTGCAGAAGGCGCTGGCGGCGGCGGGGCGGGAGGCGAAGATTGTACGTGTTGCCGACGTGACGCATCTTGCCGGCGGCTTTGATGCCCAGCCGCCGGTGCTCGACGGCACGCGACTGTGGCGTGGGGAAGTGGTGGAGCCGGGCATTTTTGTCGATGCACCGATGATCTTGATGGGCAAGCGTTATGAGAATCGGCTGATCGAAGCGTTGATCCGGCGTGATGCGCTGGTCGAGCCGGTTTCGGCGAATTTTCCCGGACCGGGCCGGTGCCTGGTGGACTGGACGCCGCGGGGTTTTTCTTCGGTGTTCGATACGCTGACGATTCTGTCGTTTGATGAGGCCGGGTTAGGCCGCGGAATTGATGCGGTTCTGTCGCCGAGTGCAGATGCTGATACGCCGGTACATCTTCCACTGACCAAGGCGGAACCGGACCCAAAGGCCCAACTCACGACCGTCACCGGCTCGGCCGCTGCGCCGCAGTCGTTTGCCAGCGTTCTGGCAAATCGCGAGCAGTTCCGTACGATCGATCTCGATCCTGCCACCGGTCGCATTTTGGCAGGCAGCCGCGGGTACGGTGAGAATCTTTTCTGCTTTGGGGCGGATGGCAAGTTGCTATGGAAGACTTACCTGCCCGAGCAAAATGTCTATTGCGCGAAGTTCTACGACTCCGGCAAGCGCATCATCGCGGCGACGTCGCGTGGATTCTTTGCGTTCCTGATAGATTCCTCCACAGGGAAGGTGCTCAAGAAATTTGCGGCGACGGAATGGCAGGATGGGCACGGATATGGCGGATTCTGGGAGGGGGCGCACGACACGGAATGCCGGATACGCATCAACACGCCACTGCGGCAATTGCTGATCCAGGGGCGATCGGGGCTTCTGGCGGTTTCGTTTGATGGGCAGAAGATGTGGTTCTTCGATCGGGCGGCCGCGATTGCGGCGTACCCGAAGGAAGCCGAGCAGGGTCTGGCCGCGGCTTTTAGCCACACGCTGCAACTGGGTGAGTTTGCGATTTCTCCGGACGGGGGCAGGATTGCCTGCTCGGAGGAAATCATCGCGGGGTCGACTCCCGATCCGGAACATCGCGGTAATCCGACCCCATTCTGGCGGCACGTTCCCAAAGTGCTGGATGCGCGGACGGGGCAAGTGCTTTTCGAAAACAGCGAAGATCCAGGACTGTTTCGGAAAGCCGGCAATTGGGGTGTGTATTGGAATGCGGATTCGCCGCAGCCGTATGTCTGGTGCGGCGGTGGCCGCGACGTAAGCGGGCCGCTCTTTGACGATAATCACCTCGGTCCGATGGGGCCGGTCAAGCCCGATTACCTGCGGGACGGTTTGACGCTGGAAAAGACCGTCAGCGGATTTATTCGCCGGGATGTTCAAGAGCATACCAAGCTTCGGGCGGTGTCGGACCTGGTGTGCATACCGTCGCTGGACGTGTTGGCTGCGGACGAGTCGCGAATTTACCGGCAGACGGTCGACGGTCTCGTGGATTGCATCAGTCTGGCCGACGGCAAATCGCTTTGGCGGTATCAGCTTCCCTTCCAAGGAATATTGCAAGGCACCACGGACGGGCTGATCGCAGGATGCAATAACGGCGAGTTGATCAAGCTTGATCTTTCCGGCAAGCGTGTGTGGGCTTCCAACGTGCGGTCCCTGAAGGAGCTGCCCAGCGCCGACTATCCGGCTTATGTAGCAGCGGGCGTGCGGCGCGATATCGATTCGACGCCCGATTATCTACCCACGGCGATCGACGCGCCGGGTGATTACGACAAAGTTTTCCGGATGGGCATCGAGCAACTGGTCAATACGGATTTTGAGACGGCGGATGCGTGGGCCGTTTCCGGTGGCAAGCCGACGATTGCAGGGCCGGCGTTTTCGGGCAAAGCGGCGCTGCAGCTCACGCCGGGTCAACTGGTGACGCAGCGCGTGCAGCGGCGGATCATTCCGTCGGCTACGTATCTTCTCGAGTTCTATTATCAAGTGGATAGCGAAGAAACGAAGCTCATCGCGGGGGCGAACGTTTCGTCAGGCAAGCAGGATACGCTCGATGCGTGCAAGTTTTCGGCGCACCAGGGGCAGGTCGGCAAATGGCTTTTTGGACGGCAGGCGGTCAAGTCCTTGCCGGATACCGATACGCTGGACGTCGGGTTTGAAACCGAGGGCGGGGCGGCGCGGGTGGACCATGTGTCGCTGCGGCCGATTCGTTTTCCGTCCCCCAATCTTCTGGCCAACGCGGAGCTTGCCGCGATCGAGCCGACGTTTGTGCGCGATTACCGCTTTCAATATGACCGCATTCCGCGAGCGCTGACGGACACGCTGCGCGGCCGCAACCACGTCGTGGGCATGCGCACGGGCGAGGCCAACACGTCGATCATCTGGACGCAGGAGCAGGCGTACCTGCAGAACGGGCGGCTCGATGATGTCGGCCCGGTGTGGTCGTATCAGCCGGACAACATGGGTTTTTCGGTCGTGTTCACCAAGCCGTCGTGGGTGTCGCACATCGTGCTGTACCTGAACGACGCCACGCCGGACAACGTCTACCACACCCTTTCGATTCTCAGCAATGATCTCAAGACCAAGCTTCCCAATGATGTGGCGCTGGTTAGGGGGAACACGCGGCGCTTCATCGTGATTCATTTTCCCGAGCCCATCTATACGGATGTGCTCAAGATTCTGTCGGGCTATCATTCGGCGCACCAGGAATGCATGACCGAGATTGAAGTGTATGGGCCGCTGGGGGGGCCGGAGGTTTCCGGCAGCACCAAGTCCTTTACGAGCGATCCCGACGCGGTGCCGATGTTCATGGGGACCCCGGCGCATGTGCCGGTCACGCTTTCGGGGGATGCGGTCGGTACGTACGCGGAGATCTCAAACGCGGGCAACGATGCGCCGGCGTATTCTGTGGGGCCGACGGTTGCCGACGGGCTTTTCACCTATGGTCAGGCCTGGGGCGGGATTCAGGCGCTGAAGATTCCGGCGGCCGATGCCAAGGTGCGGGCGTTTGAATTCGCGAACCACTGGTCGCTGGCGTCGGTGACGCCGACGTCGACGCCGGCGCGTTTTGCCGGGCGTCTGCTGGTCGGATCGGCGGATCAGAAAGTGTATGCTATCGGCAATGACGGGAGCGCGCTGTGGCAGTTTGCCACGGGCGGCCGCGTTTATTCTTCGCCGACTCCTTCGGGCGATGATGTCTTCGTGGGGTCGGATGATGGCAAGGTCTACAAGCTGGACGTGGATTCGGGCACGCTCATCTGGGAGTTTGCCACGGGCGACAAGGTGCGTTCGGCGCCGGCGCTAGCGGGAAATCGCGTGTTTGCCAGTTCTTTCGACGGCTATCTTTACGCAATCGATGCGCAGGCGGGTTTGCCGCTGTGGAAATCGCCCATCGCCAGATTCACGCGATCCAGCCCGGCAGTGGCAAACAATCGCGTGTACCTGGGTGATGAGTCCGGCACAATGCATTGTTTTGACGCTGCCACCGGCAACGCGCTCTGGAAGAACACGCCGGGGCTCGATGGCTACATTTCGATGTGCCCGGTGGTCACTGAAGACGGCATCGTGTTCGCGACGGAGCAGGGCACGATTGCCCTGGTTTCAGCCGATGGGGCGGTAACCTGGAAACGCACGCTTGATACGCGAATCACGGGACAACCGGTCGCGACGGATACGCAGCTTCTGGTGCCCACTGCGGGTGGGCTGCGCGTTCTGCGGCGAGCGGATGGCCAGGCGGATGAGCGTTTTACGAGCCCGGCCAGCGGCCAGGTTACGGCGGTTTTGAAGTACGGCGATGCGCTGTGCCTGATCGGTTCAGAGGTTTCGGTCGCCACCATCAATAACCGCACGTTTGTGACCTACAACGGACCGGTTCGTCTTTGGCGGCCGCAGACAGATGGTGCGACGCCACCGGCGAAAGCCCAGCCCGCGCGCAGACCCGCCCGGCCGAACAGGAGTGCAAAATGAATTCCCACCGTCGCCAATGGCTCCTTGCGGCACTTGGAATTCTGTGTCTGCCGGCAATCGTGCGCGCGGAGTCGTACTACCTGATCGACAATTTTTCTTCGCCGCTGCCCGGCAATGCCATGATTTCGATCGAGCCGGATCGGACTGCGCCGAAGGTCGGGCTGGCATCGGGCAAGCTCAGCTATCACCTGAACCCCGGTTCGCGCAGCGGATCGCTGAATCTGCCGGACAATCGCCTCATCGTCCCGGCTGCGGGGACTTTGAAGCTTTGGATCAAGGGTGACGGATCGGGAAATGAACTGCAGTTGACGCTGCGGCATGCGGCCGTGAAAGCGGACGGGGAAGGGCGGCGTAGTTTGGAGCAGCAACAGGAGCTGCGTGTGCCGCCGGTGAAACTGGATTTCGATCAGTGGAAGGAAGTATCGCTGGACGCGAGGGCGATTCCTGCGGGTCGGGCCATCTGGCTTGATGGCATTCAGATTTCCGCGGGGGCCGGGGGGAAACTCGACGGGGCAATTTTTCTCGATGATCTTCGCGTGGTTCCGGCGGCCAATCCACCCACGGCTACGTTTACTGCGGAGCTTATCGGCAAGACGGTGCGGCCGTTCAGTGCGGATATTGCGATGAGCGTTGATGTGCGAACGTTTGGGGCGACGGGGGGAAAAGTGCGGGCGCGGATGACGGTGATGGATCGCAATGAAAACCTGGTGGTGGATCGCGACCTGCCGCTGGAACTGGGACCGGGCGAAGGAAAAGAAATCGAATTCTCGGCCAAAGCAGATAATCTCGATGCGTTTCTGCCTCCGTTCAAAGTCAGTTTGGACGTGCTGTCGACGGATTTTTCAGAGGTGGCGGGAAAGGTCGAGCGGACGGTGGTGATGGGCAACTCGACTTGTCTGTTCGACGATTTTTCGAATGTCACGGGGCGCTGGTTTACCGCGGGACTGCCGGACAGATTTCCGATGCACACGCACAACTGGCAGGAGTGGGCGCATGCGGAGGGTCAGCGATTCACGGCGGTGACGCAGACCAGTGCGCGGATCGAGCGCGTGGAGGTTGGCGATTCTGCCCAGGAGCAAGTTGGCGATTCGATGCCGCGGGGCAAGTATGCGATGAAGCTGGCGTGGAACGGTCATGGGTTGGCATGGTCGGGCGTCGACCGGTACTTGCCGGGGAATGCGTATCGCATGGGCGTGTGGGTGAAGGGGGACGGGTCGGGCGCGCTGCTATCGGCCCTGGTGCTCGATTACACAGACGGCGTTGAATTCTGGCCCGGCGGGTGGCGGAGAATCACCGCGGACATGCCGCTGTGCAGGCTGGATTTTACGGACTGGCGCTATTTCACGGTGGAACTGCCGGGGAATGGCATCGGGAAGAACACGTCCCGCGGCTCCACTTATGATCTGGACTATCCGCTGGAACTGACGGCATTCCACGTTACGCCGGGGCCATCCGGTTCGCAGAGCGGGGAGGTGCTGATCGGTTCGGTGTACGTGGAGACGCAACTGCCGGCTTCCGGGGCGCTTTCCGTGCAGGTTGGTTATGACGATCCGTCGCTTTGTTATCAGCCGGCGGCCAATGCCACGGCGACTATTCAGAACTCCTGGTACACGGGGACGCGGAAGGTGAAGGCGACGTGGGCGGTTCTCGATCGCAATGATGCGATTGCTGCGAGCGGAAATGTCGATTTAGAGATTGCCGCGAAGGAAGCGAAGACGTTTACGATTCCTTTGGCCCAGAGTGCTGCGGCGCTGGCGGCGCGCGACGGGCCGTTCAAGCTTCAGGTGGTGGCGTCGGATGCGCGCGATGTTTCGGTATCGACTTCCCGTGAGATCATGATTTCGCGTCCGGATAGCTTGGTGCCGTTTGCTGATTTTGAATTGGTGCGGGGCTATGTCGGACTGCAGGCGGCGGGGGTGTTTAATGCCCAGCCACTGGCGATGACCTCGACGGCGCAGGCGCATTCCGGGAAGCAATCGCTGGCGATTGAATGGGACAAATCTAAACTGCCACAGCGTCTGGTATCGATCGATCCGTCGCTGCCGGGGGTTCCCACGGAAGTTTCCATGTGGGTGTACGGCGACAACTCGGGGGCGTTGTTTTACCCGCTGATCGGCGATCGCCGCGGCATCGTCAAAGGCGCTCCGCAGGGGCAATGGAATATGTTTCTGGGGCGATCCACGGAGGGACCGCTGGCCAATGCGGTGAAGATTGATTTTTCCGGATGGAAGAAACTGACGTTTAAGCTTCCTGTTCCCCAGAGTAACTACAAATCCGACATTGGAGCTTCGCCGTTTACGCCCAATTATCCTCTCGGACTGCATTTGTGCGTGCTGGGTGCGGATGCGGGCGTGGCGTCGGGAACGGTGTACGTGGATGACGTGCAGGTGACGACGCAGTTGCCGGCGAATCAGAGGATGGGGTTGGTGGTGGAGCGGGCCGGGGAATCCAATGTTCTGCGGCCGGGCGACCCGGTGAAGATCAGAGTTGCGAACTATGATTTGAAGGGGGCAGTCAAAGCGGAACTCACCGGCGGAATGACGGACTGGCGCGGCGTGGTCGTGGGCGGTCTTAAGCGGACGGTCGAACTGGCCCCGGGCACGCAAGAGGAATTGGCGCTGGTCGAGCATGCGCCGGCTGGGGCTTACAAACTTCGGGTTGCGCTGAAGAGGGGCGATATCGAGACTGCCGCGACGAATGATGATGTGATCATTGGCGACGTTTCGCCTTTCCTGGGCTCGGAAGTGGCCGGGGCACTGAAGGATCCGTGGAAGCTGCGCGGGGCATTGCACGATCGGTTTGCGTTCGTTGATGAAGACTGGGACTGGGTGGAGCATTTTCCGGGGAATTTACAGCTCGACACCATTCGCACGCGCACGCAGCCGGTGAAGGCGGCCGGCGGCGAACCTTATGTTCTGCTGGGCTACTCGGCTTACTGGGCGGCGGGCGTGGGGCATGAGCAGATGAAGGTCGGGGCATTTTCGCGCCGGCAGCGGGACATCGGCCATGCGGTCGATATTTTTCTGGTGCCGGACGACTTGGACGATTGGGATGCGTATGTGCGTGAAGTCATGCGGGGTGTGGGGAAGGATGTCGGGGGATTCGTCGTATGGAACAATCCGGATACGGAGGGGCCGATGGGGGTGAAGCCGGAGAAGTTTGCGCAGATGCTGGCGTCGGCGGGGAAATATCGACGAGCGTATTGTCCGAAGACGCCGTTGTTGATCGGGGGGATGAATCGGACGACTGCGGTGGGTTATTTGAAGGAGCTGGGAAAGCTCGGGGCATTCGAGGACATCACGGGGGTTAACGTGCGGCTGGATGTCGGGAGGATTTCGCCGGAGGATGCGGAGGTGCCGGCGTATCTGGAAGAACTCGATGCTGTGCTGAATCCGCCGGGCGCCAAAGAGAAAAGGAGCATTTTGCTTACCGATTTGGATTGGGCCGTGGAGAAGGATGCGGCGGGGCTCAACAGTTTTGACCAGGCGGCGTACCTGGTGCGTTCAGAATTTCTATTGGCCCGGTACGGCATTTCGCCGGAGCTGACGGTGCGTAATGAAGATGATTCCCGCGGCGGGCTTGGGCTTACGTGGCGCAATGTTTTGAGCGTTCCGCCGACGACGGAGCAGTTGCCGACGCTGCAGTTGCGTCCCGCATGGTGGGCGCTGGCCCGCACGCGAACGTTGCTGGGCGGATTGGAGCACCCGCAGGAAGTTGTGATTGCCGATGCCATCCCGGATCGCACACGATGCCTGGCTTTCACGCGAAAGGGCGATGGGAAACCGGTGGTGGTGATTTGGCGGAATGATGATGCCGGGCGGGCCTCTCTTGGCGCGATGAAGGTGGAGGCTGCGGAGGATTTGGTCGGAGCGCCGGTCGCGCCGGCGAAGGACGGGACCTATGCGGTGGGAAAGATGCCGGTGATGTTTACATTGGCATCCGCGGAGGGGCTGGAGCGGATACAGGTGTTCGATGCGGACGGGGGGAATTGGTCGCAGCGGATGCTGGCGGCATTTCCGGCAACAGGGGGCGCGGTGCGGAAGTTCTCTGGACGAGCGATCGACGGCATGCTGCGCGTTCGCGAAGGCCGCGTTTTTGCCAAAGGGGAAAGCGAGAAATTCGCCGTGGATGTGCCTGTGGAGGGGGATCTGGTTTTGCGTAAGCAGTTTTTTCTCGATGAGACCGGGCAGTCGGCGGATGTATTCGTCAACGGCACGGCGACGGGAACGTGGGACCTGATGCGCTCGGACCCGCAACTGGCATCAGGATTTCGCGATGCGATATTTATTATGCCCCGCGCGATTCTCGGGAAGGCCTCAAAGGCGGAGATCGAACTGAAGTACACGACCGCGGGCAACACGCTGGGCTGGCAGGTGATGCAATGCCTGCCTTCGGACAAGGGGGTGTTCGATCTGGCCGCGGTGGGGGCCATTCATGCCGATCAAAATGTGGGACATTTGCGGTATGCGAGGAATGTCATCGGATCGCCGCTGAAGATCGGAGCGACGGCATATGCGAACGGTTTGGGAACGTTTGCGCGGTCGCTGGTCGAGGTACCCTTGAACGGGCAATATTCGCGATTCACGGCAAAGGTGGGCGTGGATGCGGCGACGGAAGGCCGCGGCTCGGTCACATTTGAGGTTTACGCAGATGGCAAAAAGATATGGGAATCACCTGTGATGTCGGGGCTGGACGCCCCGCGAGATGTCGATGTGGAGGTCAAAGGGGCCAAACGTCTGCGGCTGGTGGTGGGTGATGCGGGTGACGGAAACAAGTCCGATGCTGCGGACTGGATAGAGGCAGTATTACGGAGATAAGAGAAAAATCTGAAAGAATGTGTAATATGGATGCCATTCAATCTGCCGGACGCATTGGGAAATTCATCTTTCGCCTTCATGGAGGTTCGATGACTGTGCTACCGTTGACCATACTGGTGTTGATTGGCTTGCTTTGCGCCCTGACGGCGTGCGAAACGTCGGAACGGCGAGAGGCGTCTGAGCCAGTGCGGCTGGCCGCAAACGGCGAGGCGTCGACGGTTGCCAGTGCTCCGGCGGCTCCTGAGGAGACCATTGCCCACATCAGCACGCCGGTGGTCATCGATGGCGATTTGAACAAGCCGATCTGGAAGTTGCATCCGCCGATATTGGTGGACCATGTTTACCGCAAGCCCGGCCAGCACGCTGCGACGCCGCCGATGACCGTACAATATGTGTACGATGAGGATTATCTGTACATCGGCTACGAGACTTTTGACACGAATCTGATCGCGCAGGGGTCGGGCGAAGTCTCCGGACCGATGCGCAACCGCCGGGATGGCGCCAGAATCTACAATCCTCCGCACAAAATCGACGTCGTGGAATTCTTCATCGGCTTTGAAGACACGCGGTTCATGTGGGAGCTTCATCACAATGCGCTCAACCAGTTTAACGATGTCTTCTGCATCGTTCCCGATTCAAGCTGGCCGATCGCCAAGTCGTCGGCGATGGAATTCGGCATACTGTTTTTGCGCGGCGAATACCTTCACGATGACGGTCCGCTGACGGTCAAGATGGCGGTGAAGCTCAAGCCCAAGACGGACGGCACGCCGTCGACGGTCAATGATGAATCGGATGAAGACACGGGATATACCGCGGAGATACGGATTCCATGGAAGTCGCTGGGAGCGCCGGCCGACTGGATCAAGGGGAAGCGCTTTTCTCCCGCGGGCCACAGCTTCCGCATTCTGGCGGTATGCCAAAACGGAGACATGGCGGAGCGCTATCACACTTCCGGAATCATTCCCCAGACATGGTTCCACAAGAACGGCGCCGTGTGGCCCAGATACACGCTGGAAAAGTAGCGATCCGATCTGCAGCATCAATAAACGTGCTGCTGAGCGGGGGTCCGCGGGCGGACGCTCCCATGGCGTGACATCGGTCGAAATCGCAGTGGCTGGCCGGAGTCGATGATGGGCAAATTCGCATGGATTTATGCGGTGACAATGATTGTGCTGGCGCAGCGAGCGTGGGGGCAAACTGTTCCAAGTACGCAAGCGCATGAAACCACCGCACCGGCCGTTCAATCCGGGGCGGATGTGGAAGTGCTGTCGACTGGGGCGCTTCTGGCGGAGGTGCTGGAAGCGGTGGGGGAGGGACGGGAATCAGAACCCTACTTGAGCGCGGCGCTGGACCGCGGCATGATCGTGGCGCTGGCGGTTGCGGAAAAACTTGATGAGAAAAAGCAGGCCCAGAGCAATGAATTGCTGCACATGATGGCGCACGTCGGCCGGGCGCGGCGGTCGCAGCCGGAGTTGCTGCGGCTCTATGATCCCGCAGCTTACCGGACATTTTACTCTGCCGAGCGCGAACAGATTCAGACGAAGCTGGGCGCTGCGCTGCAATGGGAAACATGGCCGCACTATGAGGTGATTGCACTGGTGCGAACGGCTCCACTGCCCACGCTGGCGTATTTGCGAAAGCAGGCGGCATCTGAGCATCCCAACCAGGATCATGTTCGCCAGATTTTGCGGGAGTGGAGCTGGTGGGTACGGACCGGATACGAACGCCAGCATCTGGCGGAATTGCACGCGGCCATTGGGACGCTGGCGAAGAATTCGGCGGTGACAGGTGATGCCGAGACTGCGGTGGAACTTGTACGGGCGATCGGAGACACGGGGGATGCGGATTCCACAGCCACACTGATTGAGGCGCTGGCACATCGTGAGGAATCCGTGCGAACGGCCGCGGCCAATACGATGTTGCGGCTGGTTTCTGCAGCGAACGATCAGGAGGCCGGGGCGCTTCGGGCTGCGCTGGTGGAGCGATTGGCAAAGGAGACCTCGCCTGCGGTACTTGCGGCGCTGGCGGAGGGAGCGGAGGCATTTGGCACTGACAGTGATGTGGGACAGGCGTTGCAGACGGTTTTTGCGCGTACTTCTTCGGCGGTCGTAAAGCGATCGATTCTCTTCACCGCTGGTCAGGCGTCGTGGCCGCAGCGGGAGGCGTTGGTTTTGGCGGCGCTGCGCGATGAAGATGCAGGCACAGTGGCGGCGGCGCTGCAGGCCGTCTCGGCAAGGCCGATCGCCAAAGCGGCACCGACAGTAATCCTACTGTTGGATGCAGCCAAGAGTCCACAGGCGGTGTTGATTGATGCCGCGGGCGCTGTGGCGGATCCGCGTGCGACGCGCGAGCTGGTGGAATGGGTCAGTGATGAGAACCCCGTCATCCGCCTGAAGGTGGATTTGGCTCTGGGAAGAATTGCGGAACTGGAATTGGCGAAGGATTCTGCAAAGGGGGTTTCGCCACGATCGGCGAAGGTGCTTTTGGATCAGCTTTCCCGGGAGACTTCGCAGTTGGTCGTGCCGCAGTTGATCGCCATTGTGGCTCGTCTGCATCTGGCGGAGGCGGAGAAGACTTTGATCTCGTTATCGATGGATACGACGGCCCCGCTGGTGGTTCGCACGCAGGCGGTCTGGGCACTGGGGAAATTTGATACGGCGGAAGTCAGAAAGACGTTGCAGGAGTTGCACGACAACACCGCCAAATATTTTGCCGATCCGCGGGAGGTCACACTGGCGGCCGGATCGCCGGAACGGCTGGAGCAGGCAAGGCTGTTCATCGCCACCAGCCGCATGCAGTTGGGGATGGCCGGGGCGCGTGACGATGCGGATCGCGTTTATCGGGAGGGAACGCCGACGACACAACTGACATTGCTGATGTTGCTGAGCGAATTGAAGCTGGATCATCCGGCGATTGAGCAGGGGCTGCATTCGACGGAATTTGCGATTCTGCTGGCGGCGATCAAGGCGGCGGGAACGGTGGACCCTGTGAAATACCATCCTGCGCTGGAAGCGTTGGCGCATGACCGGTGGATTCAGGCCGTTGCGGACTCCGGTCTCGATACGTTGAACTTCAAAGCCACGCTGCAGGCGGCGCTGGCGGTGGGTGCGAAAGGAGGGCGGCCATGAGAGTGCAGCGATGGATTGCGATGACGATGGTGATGGCGGCCTGCGGCGTCGCGCTGGCGCATGAATCGCCGGTGGATCACGTGCATCGCATACTGCGCATGAGCGCCCAGCGGCTCGATGAGAACGATCTCGTTGTCGTTTCCTACAGGATGGTTCTGCCGGAGCGGGCCGCACTGCTGCAGCTCAAGGCGATGGATCAGGATGGCGATGGGAAGATTTCGGAGGAGGAGCGGGATGCCTTTTTCAAACATCGCGGCGAAGAGATTGCCAAGCAATTGCAGATGAGCGTGGATGATAAACCGGTAGCCGTGACGGTGGCGGGGAAGGTGGTTCTCGATCCGGTGTTTGGGCAGACGTTCGTTTTCGAAGCGCGGGTGCCGAAGCTTGCTGCAGGCGTACACAAAGGCAAACTCGTGGATCTGTATTCGCAGCGTTATCCCGGTCCGTACGTGTGGCGGGCCTCCACCGCGACGCCAGGCACAGGCGCCACGACTCAGCCGGCGCTCACGCCGATGACGTTGAAAGTGCCTGCGATCGGCGACACGCAAGCATCGCAAGGGTCAACCATCGTGCTGACATTTGAGCTCATCGCGCCGGGGTGATTGACGGTGCAGCGTTTTGATGCCTGGTTACGATACAGGCTGGGGAGACGTACATAAGGAGTGTGACATGGCTCGATCCTGGACCAGCGAAGACATTCAGGCGTTGATGCGTGCCTATCAGGATACATGCGTTCTGGGTGCGGCGGCGGAACTGGATATCTTTACGCAACTGGCGGGCGGTCCGGCAACGGCGCAGCAGATTGCCGAACGGGCTTCCACGGATCTTCGCGCCACGTGCATGCTGCTCGACGCGCTGGCGGCGATGGATTTGCTTGTCAAAGATGGCGATCGCTATGCCTGCGCGGCGGGGGTGATGCAGGCGCTTACAGCGGGCAAAGGAAGCGTTCTGGCTATGACGCAGCATCAGATGAACTGCTTGCGCCAGTGGAGCCAGGTGGCACGCGTGGTTCAGACCGGCCGGCCTGCGGAACGGCAACCCAGCGTGCGCGGGAAAGCGGGGGATCAGCAGTCTTTCATTGAGGCCATGAACGATATCTCCGGGCCGAACGTCGAGCGGATCGTGCGTGAAATCAACGTGATTCCATGGACCCACGTGCTGGATGTAGGTGGTGCTTCAGGCACGTGGACGATTGCGTGGCTGGCGGCAAATCAGGCCGGCAGGGCCACGCTGTTCGATCTGCCGCACGTCATACCGATGGCGCGATCGCGTCTGGCGGCGGCGGGAGTTGCGGATCGGGTGACGCTGGCCACCGGAGATTTCACGACCGATGAACTGCCCAAGGGGGCGGATTTGGCCTGGATCAGCGCCATCATCCATCAACAGTCGCGGCAGGAAAACCAGGATCTATACCGCAAGACCAAACGGTCGCTGACGCCCGGCGGGCATGTCATGATTCGTGACATCGTCATGGACGAGAACCGCACGCACCCGCGGGCCGGGGCAATGTTTGCGATCAACATGCTCACAGCCACAAACACTGGGGGAACCTTTACGTTCAGTGAGATCCGCGACGATCTGGAGGCAGCGGGTTTTGGCGAGGTGCGGCTGATTCGCACCGATGCGTGGATGAACGCGGTGGTCATGGCCCAAGCCTAACGGGCTCTGTGTGGGTCGAAGGGCGCGATGAAAATACGGTTTTGAGTGGGAATGGGTAGGGGGTAGGAACTGGGCGATACAGGATTCGAACCTGTGACCTCTTGCGTGTCATGCAAGCGCTCTAACCAACTGAGCTAATCGCCCGGAAACTTCCGGCAAAGTCCAGACAAACTATCATCCCCCTCTAGAAAACGCAACGCGCGGCATTCTGCGGGAAACGAGATTTGATTTCACTGCCAGATTTCGACCTTTGAAGTGCATTGAGACCCGGTGAACGGGAACGAAGGAGCGACGACGCCTTTGGCCGGCCTTAATTTCGCACATCGGAAATTTATGATTGTGTTAATAGTCGTGTAATCAAGAGAATATTTGTTCAATGCTCCATGTATCTTCAACCGTTTTAAATACAACAAGTTACAGTTGTTAATGGGGCGGATTATCGGGCACTTACGGAGCCGTTCTATTGCATTTAAGGCACGAGATATGGTACTCTCCTCAGCCTATGACCACTACACTCAAGTCTAAACGTCGGACGCCGAAGTCCAAGGGTCGGTCCCTCAAAATCGCCAAGAACGGCAAGCGGGCGGCTTCGAATGGCCATGCCCGCATCGCCGTGGTGGCCAAGCTGCATCCTACGCCGGCGCCAAGAGTTGTGGATCCACACCCGCAATACACCAAGGCCGTCAACTTCCTGATGTCGCACACGGATTACGAAAAAATGCGGGTTGTTCGTTACAACACGACGACTTTCAGTCTGGACCGCATGCGGACGCTGCTGAAGCATCTTGGAAACCCGCACACCAAGTTCAAGAGCGTTCATGTTGCCGGCACGAAGGGCAAGGGTTCCACGTGTCACATGCTTGCGGCGATGCTGCAATCGGGCGGCGTGAAAACAGGTCTCTACACTTCGCCCCATATTTTGGATATGCGTGAACGCATTCGCATCAACGGCGAATTGATTACGCACAGCGAAATGGTGGAGTACGTTCGTCGCGTTGAGCCGGTGCTCCGCAAGATGGCGTCGAACCGTCCGACGTTCTTTGAAATTTTTACAGCGATCTGTTTCTGCTACTTTGCAGACAAGAAAGTGGATATCGCGGTTATCGAGACCGGCATGGGCGGTCGTCTGGATTCCACCAACGTCATTACGCCGGAAGTCTGTGCTGTGACGAGCATCTCGCGCGACCACATGCAGATTCTCGGCCACACGCTGCCGAAGATTGCGGAAGAAAAGGCGGGCATTTTCAAGAAAGATATTCCGGCGCTGACCTGCGTGCAGGATCCCGAGGTGATCACATCGCTTCGGCGTGTTGCGGCCAATGCCAAAGCGCCGCTGCAGATCGTCGGCCAGGACATCGAATTCAGTTATCGCTTTGAGATCACGCGGCCCATCGGGCCGCACATGCGGGTCTGTCTGACCACGGAATCCAGCCGCTTCGAACATCTTGCGGTGCCGCTCATGGGCGAACACCAGGCAGTGAACTGCGGATTGGCGCTGGCGATGCTCGACAAGCTCAAGCAGCGCGGCTTGGCTTTCGAAGATTCCAAGGCACTGGAAGGTTTGGCGAACGTCAAGATTCCCGGCCGGCTTGAAATTGTTAATCGTTCGCCGCAGGTCATTATCGATGGCGCACACAATGCCGCGTCTATTCAGGCTTTGTTCCGCGGCATCGGTCAGCACATTCCGTATGACTCGATGGTGGTCATCTTCGGCTGCAACTGCGATAAAGATATCGATGGCATGCTGGAGCAGATTTCGCTGGGCGCCGACAAGGTGATTTTCACGCGCAGTCTCAACAATCCGAAGGCAGCGGATCCGCACGAGCTTTCCAACCTGTATACCGAGCGTTACGGCAAGATGGTGCAGGTTGCCGAGAGCTTTGCCCACGCGATGGAAATCGCGGAGCGGGCGATCACCCGTGAAGATTTGATCGCGGTCACGGGGTCGTTCTACCTGATTGGCGAAGCGAAGCAGTTTTTCCTGGATCGTCAGGCCGTTCAAGCCAACTAAGCAACCCCATACGATGGTTTCAGCAGCCCGCGACTGCCATTTGGCAGGCCGCGCGGGTGGCTTACACCTTTTTAGCGTAGCGGCTTTAGCACTTCCCCCTGTTTGTCCGATAAATGTCTTAGGGACGCGATCCATGGATGGATTGTGGGTCCATCTCGCCTCGTGTTCACGGAGGAACAGCAGGTGTCGGTTCGGCAGTGGAAACCGTTGATTGCCTCATTCGCCTGTCTTCTATTGGCGAGTTGCGGGCTGGATATCAGCTTTAACAAGAAGGCTCCTCCGCCTCCCACGGAATATTCCCTCGGCACGCCCTATGCCGACGTGCGTACGCTGGCGATCGCACCGGCGGTGAATCTTTCGGGTGTTCGGGACTTCGATCCGCTGACCATCTCCGACCGGCTATTTGAGGAGATGCATCAGGTTGCGGGTTTGCAGGTACTTCCGCTGAACAAGACGCTGATTGCGATGACCAAGCTGGGCATCCGGAGCATCGATACGCCGGAGGCGGCCCAGGCGGTGGCGCGAGAGATGGCTGCCGATGGGCTGATTATTCCTGCGGTGACAGCGTATGACCCTTATAACCCGCCGACGCTGGGGATGAGTCTGCAGCTCTATACGACGCGGAATATGGTGGCACGTCCGAGCGCTGAGGCGCGGCGGATCGATGGAACCATCATTGCCAATGGCGAAGATCCTGCGGCGGCTGATGCCCGGCAGCCGGTATCGGCAGTGTCGGCGGTATTTGATGCGCATAATCAGACTGTGCTGCGGGAGTTACGGGACTATGCCGCAGGGCGTACGGAATACGATTCGGCGCTGCGGGAGCAGAAATTCCTGTTGGATATGGAGCAATACTCGCGGTTTGTGTGCCATGCGATGGCGCGGCGGCTGCTTGAAGTGGAGCGAACGCGGGTAACCGGCCGATAAAAAGGGCAGTCGATTGCCCTGCTTCTGGATAAAAAAACGGACGTTGACTCAATACGCCCGAGAATTTGGCCGATGAGGGGAAGTAGAAAGGCAGATTATGGCAAATGATGTCAGGCAACTGACTCTCATCAAGAAGGGCCAATATTACCTCTTCCGGTATGAGTCCGGGGATGAGGCTTCGCTCATCCAGACGCTCATCGAGAAGGCGGAAGATCCGGAGAGCCCCCTCGATTGGTTCGACGCCGCGGTGCTGTCGCACCAGATGGGGCATCGCATGGCCAATGAAATGCAGGCACTGCTGAAGAATAAGCTCGGCATGCCTGGCGGATATAAGAAGGCGGCGGACGCCACCTGATTCCAGTCACTTGATTTGACTCATGGCGCTACGGGCGGCAACGGAGTTGTTGTTCATGGAGATGCCAGAGTCCAGAGGCTTAGGGCTATGGATCACGTTGCGCATCCACCACGTGTTGAACAATTCCTCAACTATCTAGAGTTCGAGCGGCATTTTTCGTCCTACACCAGCCGGTGTTACGGGGCGGATCTACGGCAGTTCTGCCAGTTCCTGCTGGGGGTTCCGGCGGAAATTATGCCAGACGATCTGGAAGCGGGCGTGGCACCGTCCATGGGTCATGCCAATGGAAGCGGCCCGGCGGTGATCGAGCAGCTTCCGAAGGTCGACACGTCGCCCGAGCACGCCGAGACGCTGTTGCTCAACTCCACCGCCGAAGATGTGCGGAACTACCTGCAGTTCATGCGGGAAAACAATTATTCCAAGGCGACGATGGCGCGCAAGCTCGCCACGCTGCGGAGCTTCTTCAAGTTCTGCAATCGCCGCGGCATGACGCAGAACAATCCCATGATCACCATCCGCACGCCGAAGCAGGACAAGCGCCTGCCGAAGTTCATGTCGGAAGACCAGATCACCAAGCTGCTGGGTACGCCCAAGGATGGCGACGTGCTCGGTGCGCGTGATAAATCGATGCTGGAATGCATGTACTCGACCGGTATCCGCGTGAGCGAGCTGGTGGGGTTGAACATGGAGGACATTGATTTTGCGGGCAGCACGATCCGCGTCCGCGGGAAGGGCAAGAAGGAACGCATGTCGCCGATCGGGCAGACGGCCATAGTGGCGCTGCAGAAATACCTGGCCATGCGGGGTGGAGTCGTCAAGGATGCCCTGCCGGCCGGCCCGTTGTTTGTGAACAAGCACGGTCAGCGCCTGAGCACGCGTTCAGTGCGTCGGAAGCTCGATAAGTATCTGATTGAAGCGGGCCTCGATCCGGATATCAGCCCGCACACACTGCGGCACAGTTTTGCTACGCATATGCTCAATCATGGTGCGGACCTGCGGAGCGTCCAGGAATTGCTTGGTCACCAGAGCCTCAGCACGACACAGATTTATACGCACCTGACGACGAACCATATCAAGCAGGTTTACGACGCGGCGCATCCGCGGGCGAACTGAAGCCGCGATACTCAACTGAAATGAGAAGCCCGAATGTGCAAATGCATATTCGGGCTTCTCTCTTTTTCGGCGGAAGCCATCAGGGTAGGATGCGTTTCATCGGCGGGTAGCAGTCTGACAACGAGGTTCATCATGGCAAAGTGTGCGAAATGTGGGCACTTGCTGGAAGGTACTCCAGGAGCGGTGTGCCGGGGCTGCGGAGGACAAAGCGGTGTGGGTGAGGCAGGCGGCGGGAAGCCCCCGGTCGTTGAATATTGGCCGGTGTCGTTGAGGCCACGCACCGGTGCAAAGATCCTGTGGATCAGCATGATTGTGGTGGCCGTCGTGGCTTTCGCTGCGTTTTTTATCCTGCTGTTTAACCCCAGTTTTGGGATTTCGGAATACCTGGGGGGTGGGATTGCGGGCACGCCGTTTTCTCCGCTGACCATTGTGAATGGTACGGGACCAAGCATCAGTGCGGAAGAGGAACGTAAGGTCTACTGGATGCGCGCATCGGTCTACGTGTTCTTGTTTCTGTTTACACAATGGCTTTTCCTGACGCCGCGCGGATCATGGCGGATCAAGGTTTCGACCACAGGCCCGTTACCGCGGCGAGCGGCACTGGCTGCGGGGTTTCTGGGGATGTTGCTGGCGATGGGGTTCATCGCGGCGTTGTTGGAGATTCCTGATTGGTGGATTTCCCTCACAACCGAGACCGGGTTGAACAGTCGCCAACACTTTGGCGTGGTTTGGATACTCATGGGGTTACTCTGGGTGTTCTGGACATTCGTTTTCTACCATTACTTCCGCGGTATGGAGCGTTACTCAGCAATGGCACGGCTTTTCCGCTGGCTAATCGCGGGCACGGTGCTGGAGTTGCTGATTGCCGGTCCGGCCCATGCGTTGATCGTGTATTACCGTGGGGACGACTGCTACTGCGAACGTGGAACTTGGACGGGAGTTGCATTCGGCTGCACCGCGGCATTCTGGCTGTTCGGACCGGGCGCGGCGCTGTTGATGATGCGCGAGATCCGCCGGCGTCAACAGTTGATTTGAGGGACGCCGCAGCAATTCATCCAGCGTTTGCGGTACCGCCGTTACTTCCCGCGCAGGCGTTTCTGGCGTAGCTTGCGTTTCTGTTCAGGGGAGAGCTTCGATTGTTTCTGCTGACCGCCGCCGCCAAAACTTGGCAGGCCTGCGCTGCCGGCACCGAGCTTGGACATATCCATCGAACTCATGGCCTGGGCCATCTTCATGCGGCTGCCCATGGAGAGGCCGGACATTTTTTTAGCCATGTCGCGGGCGGCGGAAAAGCCTTTGATCAGGCGCGATACATCTTCCACCTGCACGCCGGAACCTTTGGCAATGCGCCGGCGGCGGGAACCGTCCATGATGTCGGGGTCTTCGCGCTCTTTGCGGTTCATCGAGGAGATGATGGCTTCGGTCTTGTCGAGTTCTGCTTCCGGCAATTCGATGTCTTTGAGGGCTGAGCCGATGCCCGGCAGCAAGCCCATCAATTGCTTGAGGGGGCCCATTTTCCGCACGGTACGCATCTGCTCGAGGAAGTCATCCAGCGTGAACTGGGCCTTGGCCATTTTTTCTTGAAGCTTCAGGGCCTTGGTCTCATCGAATTCGGCCTGGGCTTTTTCGACGAGGGTCAGGATGTCGCCCATGCCCAGCATGCGCTGCGCGATACGTTCGGGGTGGAACTCTTCAAGATCGGGAAGTTTTTCGCCCACGCCGATGAACTTGATCGGTTTGCCGGTGATCGTTTTGACGGAGAGGGCGGCGCCGCCGCGGGTGTCGGAATCGAACTTCGTGAGGATGACGCCGTCGAGTTCGAGTTGCTGGTTGAAGGCCTTGGCGGAGTTGACGGCGTCCTGGCCGACCATGGCGTCGACGACGAGGAAGATCTGGTGTGGATGGACCTGGAGATTGACCGCGCGGAGCTCGGCCATCAGGACTTCATCAATGTGCAGGCGGCCGGCGGTGTCGAGGATGATGACGTCGCGGCCGTTCTTTTTGGCGAAGTCGACCGCATTGCGGCAGACCTGCACGGGATTCTTGTTTTCGCGTTCCGAGTAGACCGGCACTTCGGTTTGCTGCCCGAGGGTATGGAGTTGATCGATGGCGGCAGGGCGCTGCAAATCGGCGGCGACCAGCAGGGGGTTTTTGCCTTTGGATTTGAGGTAGAGGGCGAGTTTGCCGCAGGTGGTGGTTTTGCCGGAGCCCTGGAGGCCGCACATCATGATGATGGTGGGGCCGGGCTCGACGAACATGATGCGGGCGGCGGAGCCGGAGTCTTCGGCAGCGGTGCCCATGAGATTGCAGAGTTCGTCGTAGACGATTTTGATCATCTGCTGGCCGGGCTCGACGGAGGCGAGAACCTCGGTGCCAAGGGCTTTTTGCGTGACGTCGGATACGAACTGGTTGACGACATCGAAGTGGACGTCGGCTTCGAGGAGGGCGGTGCGGACTTCCTTCATGGCGTCGCGCACGTTGGATTCGGAGATTTTGCCCTTGCCGGTGAGGTTCCGGAAGAGGGTACCGAAGCGGTCTTGCAGGGAATCGAACATGGGTTTTCACCTAACCACGAGGACACGAAGTCACGAAACGCGAAAGAATCGCGCTGGGGCATTTTAGTAGAATGGCGGGCGGAAGTCTTGCGTGTGCCCTTGCGCGGGAGTGGATGCAAGCGGATTTTAGGGTGAAGGCGGTAACCACAAGGGCACGGAGGCCGCGGAGCTAGGGGTGGCCTGTTAGTGTTCGTTGGTGTAACGGGTTACGCGTTGCTTGGACACGACGAATGGGTAGCCATGATGGGTTCTCCCAGTGAGGCCGAAGGGACGGGGCGAGACAGAGCCCATGCACCCTGGTTAAGCCCGTTTATTGATCAGTTTAAGTACCGGTTGAATGACTAACTCGGCCAACTGTCCTTCATTGGTGATTTCGACCAATGGACGACCAAGCATAGTCAATTCGGACCAACCCCAACTTGATTTCCAATCAGGCTCATCTTTCTTCTTCATTGTGAGTGGTTTGCCATCTGAAGACACCTTGTTCCATCCAAAGAAATGAGCCTGCCAACCATAGATGCGAAAGTCATCTGCCACTTTGAAGACGGAAGCAGCAACGACAGGTTCTAAAAGCTCATATTTGTATTCAATATCATCCATCAAGATGATTGCGATCATAATGGCGATTCCGGGGAAATCGGAAGCATTCCTATAGGTACGACTAGCCACCCCGGGCATCCACTTGGCCCCCGTTGAGACGCTGTATGAGAGGCCGTCTAAACAGTTCGAATCTTTTGGTTCCCACCCACTTTCTCCCATCATCCGGTCGGCAGCTTGAAGAAGGTGGCTGAGGTCGGCGAGAAAATTCCGCATGCTCTTGATTGAACGAAGAAGCTCAGGTCCAGGCGTAGTCATTTGTCCCTCCAACGATAGATTGCACTTGGTGATATTCTCAGTTCTAAATCGAAATTGCTGCTGGATTCAGATGAAAGTTGTTGGGCGCGATTCGTGGGTATACCCACGAATTGCCAAACCGGCAACTGAAATGCGTTCCATTTCCATTGATGGGTCGTCAATCCGAAATGCCATTTTAACCGTTCGGGCAGACGCAGCCGACGAAACATTACCAAATCCAAGTCATTCAAGAGCTCTCGCAGATCCGTAAGGATCGGACTTCGTGATTCGGCGATGACATCGGAAAGATATCTCCATGAAAGCCATAGGATTTGCGGCGTAAGCTTCCGCTTTGACTCGTATTCCTTAATGGAGGCTTGAATATCAGCGAGGGGGATGGTCACGTCTGCAGTCACAAATACCACGGCAAACTGCGACACATTTTCCCGCGCTGAGGCGACGCGCAAATTATCAAACTCTCTGGCAAGTTGGTCGTTCGCTTCAATAGCTGCTTCGTCGGCGAAGGACGATTTGCCACTGAGGTATTTTGCTTCGACGAGAAGCCACGTCTGCGTGCCATCATGGTGCCGTAATTTCAGCAACAGATCAGGCTCGCAGAACCTGCAACCAGATTCTGACATCTGCGGCCAGAACTGCCACTCGGCGACGCAGTCTACATCCACCAACCATTTTTCGAGCGTGTTCGTTGTTTGTGGATCTTTCGACATTCTCAGCCATGGCAAGAGGGCATCTTCCTGCGCGACGAACTTCAGGAGCCCGAATACATTGGAGGTGAGCAAATCCTCCATCTGGGCCTCATCGCGCGTCAGTTTGTGATGAAGCATGGCCTGAAGCATTTCTGAACTCTGACACAATGCGAAACAAAGGAAGCATACCGGCTATCCCCTAGGGGAGAAAACAATTCCTCCCTTTTTCACCCAGCGGCAGCCATCAGGTCGGTTCATCCGCGTTTGCTTGGGGCATCGGGTTCTCGCGCTGACGTACGCAGAAATTGATGTGTGGAAAGTCGCACGTGAAATCGGATCGCAGATTGATCGTCCCCGTCTCCCAGGCCGTGCCCCCATGCGTGGGCAAGGTCAGCGAGTTCGTGGCAGGGAGGAGTGACGAGGTGTGAGCCTTTCAGGCTCAGGAATTACGATGGGGGTGGGTACCGGGAGCGTTGCTCCCGGCTATCATGTGCGATCCCTTCGGGCTCATTGTTCGGCGGTGTCGCGCACCGAGAGTGGGGCGAGCCACAGGCCATGTAAGGCCTGGGCTTTGGGGGGTGCGATGGGGGCGTCGGGGTAGGGTCAGGAGGCGGGGACGCCGAGGGCGCGTTGGAGGGTGTGGAGGCCGAGGCGGTCGATGAGTTCGCCGAGGCGTTCGCCGGCGCGGGCGTTCTTTTGGTAGTAGGCGAAGAGTTTTTCGACCAGTTCGAGGGCGGTCTCGGTGGAGACTTCATCGAAGAGGAGAGGTTCGGCGAGGCGGGGGTAGGATCCGCCCATGCCGCCGACGTAAACGGTCCAGCCGCGGAGTCCGCCGACAAGGCCGATGTCTTTGATGCAGGTTTCGGCGCACTGATTAGCGCAGCCGGAGACGCCGATCTTGAGTTTTCCGGGGAGGGCTTTGCCGTGGTAGCGTTTGTCGAGTTCCAGGCCGAGGGTCAGGGAATCCTGACGGGCACGTTTGCAGAATTGGGTGCCGGGGCAGGCTTTGACGGAACGCACGGCGGCGCCGGTCATGTGGCCGGGTTTGGCAAAGCCGATTTCGGCGAATTCGGCCCATGCGGCGTCGATGTCTTCTTCTTTCAAGCCGATGAGGGCGATGCGTTCGGCGGAGGTGCACTTAATGGCCTTGGCGTGATATTTCTCGGCGACGTCGGCGAGTTTGCGCAGCAGTTGCGGGGACGCGAGGCCGCAGGGAAGGTGCGGGGCGATGGCATAGGTGCTTCTGTCGCGCTGCAGGACGACGCCTCGATCACCATCTTTGAGCATGACTGCCTCAATGAAAAGAATAGGGAATGAGACTGATTACTCTTTTATTGTAACAGGACTGGGCTGGCAAATGAATGCCGGCTCAAGGATGCTTGGAGATGGGGTGCGGAATTATTTGTTTAACGCGATTAGGGAAGTATCGGACTCAATCGTCGATGCGTTGTTTGAGTTTTTTTATGAATGCCTGATGTGCGGAAGCGAAGCGGCGATCCTTGAGGATGTAAATTCCGGTTCCGCCGTTGCTTGGGGGGAAGTAGGTCCACTCCTGGCGGCCGCGGGTTGCCCACATGACGGCCCAGGCCATGCCACCGATGGCCATTCCCGGTCCCCACAGCGGCCAATAGATTTGGCCACTTTGGATTCCCCCTTCGCGTACGAGCAGGTTGTAGCCCAGCGTCATGCCGACGGCGATGAAGACGAGCAAGCAAGCCCAATGTGCTTTCTGCCGACCCCAGACGCGGCGCGTATCGCCTTTGAGTCCGGAGATTGAGACGCGTTTTTCCGTGGCGCCGCTCCAGGTATGTTTTTCACGCACGACCACTTCGCTGCCGTCGATGGCATAGTTCAGGCGCACGACTTCCCATCCGCGAAACAGGACGGCGCTATAATCCGTGGCGAATTTGGTCATATAGAAACCTGGGCCGTTGGGATGTCAGTTCTTCATGACGGGCAGGGAGACGGCGGCGGCTTTGCCGGCTTCGATTTTGGCGTAGCCGGAGCCGAGTTCGCCGATGGGATCCGGGGGGAGGATGTCGACGACTTTTTCGCCGAGCTTGGCTTCTCCACGGATGACCTTGTCCTGGAATTTGCGGGTTTCGGCGAGGAGCGTTTCGAGAATCTGTTCTTCGGGGACGTTGGCGACTTTCTGTCCCTGTACGTAGATGATGCCGCGTTTGTCGCCGGCGAAGATGGCGACGTCAGCGCCTTCGCACTCGCCGGGGCCGTTGACGACGCAACCCATGACGGCGACTTTGATGGGCAGTTGGATGTGTTCGTGGAGGGCTTTGTTGACCTGCTGGATGAGGGTGAAGAGGTCGACCTGGATGCGGCCGCAGGTGGGGCAGCCGATGAGTTCGGCGCCTTTGCGGGTGCGCAGGCCGAGGATGTACATGAGTTCGAGGCCGTCCTGGACTTCGTAGATGGGGTCGTTGGCGTAGGAGATGCGGATGGTGTCGCCGATGCCGGAGGCGAGGAGGTGGCCGAGGGGTACGACGGAGCGGATGGTGCCGGTTTCCTTGGGGCCGGCGTGGGTGACGCCGAGGTGGAGGGGGTGGTCGAAGCGTTTGGAGATTTCTTCATAGGCGGAGACGACCAGGAGTGGGTCGATGGATTTGGCGGAGATGACGATGTCGTGGAAGTTTCGTTCGTAGAAGATATCGAGGTATTCCTCGAGCTTGGCGATCATGATGGCGAGGAAGTGGCCATGCTTGTTGTCGGAGAAGACGCCGCCGAGTTCCTTGAGGCGTTTTTGTTTGTCTTTGCGTTCGACGATGGAGCCTTCGTTGACGCCGACGCGGATGGGGATGCCGCGTTCCTTGCAGGCATCGATGACTTTTTCGACCTGGGCGCGGTCGTTGATGTTGCCGGGGTTGAGGCGGATCTTGTGGACGCCGGCCTCGACGGATTCGAGGGCGCGTTGGAAGTGGAAGTGGACGTCGGCAACGATGGGGACTTTGACCTGTTTGAGGATTTCCTTGAGGGCTTCGGTGTCTTTGCGTTCGGGTACGGCGACGCGGACGATGTCGGCACCGGCCTGATCGAGTTTGTTGATTTCGGCGACGCATTTGTCGATGTCATAGGTATAGCAGGAGGTCATGGATTGGACGGAAACGGGGGCGTCTCCGCCGATGCGAACGTTGCCGACGGTTACTTGGCGGGTTTTACGACGTGAAATCATGCGGGCTCCTGAGTTCTGGATATAGAGGGGGTATTGTACCTAAGCGGTAGGGGGGTCGTCACGCGGTTGGGGAAATATGGGAGTGGCAGGGGGCGGGAGTTTGCGCACCTGCGCAGATTTTTGGGGGAGATGCGCAGGTTTTTTTGCGCACCTGCGCAGAGAGGAATTTTTGTCGCGTTCTTGTAAGTCCAACGGATTAAGGTGTTTGGGCGCGGAGGGGGTTTGGGGGGAGGGAGATGCGCAACAGATTTTCGAGCGGGGCGGGAGTTGAGTCACGACGACGCGGCGGCACGACGGGGGACGGGAACGCGGAGGTGCGGAAGACGCGGAGCTGGCGCGGAGAGATTTTTTTTGGGGGGCGAAGTTCATGAGGACTCCTTATGTGGGCGGTGGGCAGTCCTTAGTCCTTAGTGGGCACGCGGGGCGTGCTTCTATATATGGGGTGGAGGACCATGTTTGTGCGCACAGGTGTTCAGGGATGAGGCGGTAGGTGTTGGGGTGAGTGAGAGTTAGAGGCGGGATTGTTTTTTGTTTGGGGCGGATGGGGGGTGATATGGTTGCGCACAGATGTGACAAGGTGAGAGGGGGGAGACGAATTCAGAATTCGGAGTTCAGAATTCAGAATGACGGGGAGGGAGAGGAACGATCATTTTGGGGAGGTCAGAACGGCGCGATTTGGAACCATTTTGGCGCGCTTTTGGAGGTGTTTTGAATGTTTTTGATGCGTTATTGAAGGTTTTGAGTTATTTTTTTCTGGTTTTTGCATGATATTTGGGATTTCGGCGACGACGTCACCACGAAGTCACGAAACGCTCGAAGGGGCACGAAGAGGGCGAGAATTGGCCGCCGCTGAACGCTGATGAACGCGGATTGGGGAATGGGGGTGGGACAACAAGCATCAACGCCGGAGTAAAACCACGGAGGGCACGGAGAACACTGAGAACGGGGCTGAGGAGGGTTAGGAGAGGCTGAGGCGTGTCGATATTTTTGTTATATTAACATAAGAGCATAATTAATATCTATTCTCGTCCCAGTTTATTTCCATAAACTAACTGCGTCCGGGTCGAGTCATAACCGCTGCGTCCGAGTTTCGCTCGACCGTCAACGGGAACCTGCGTTGACGTGAGGCGTCTATGCATAAGGAGAATTTTGGAGACACGTGATGCACAGATATGCTGTCGTGGGATTGGGACTGTGTCTGTTGTTCATGGCATCTTGTATTGCTGAACAAGGCGACGGCGTGTTGACGCGAGCATCGTCTCTGGCGGATGACACGCCAACCACATCGCCGCAACCTCGAATTTCTGTAGCGGGTTCACCACCGATCACAGCTCTATCCGCAGGTGGAAAAATGACCATCCATGAGCATCCGAACCAGATCGGATTAATTGCACAGCGGACATTCGAGGAAGACGGGCGGGTTGTCAGGATCATCCACTATTGCTTGGGGCCCAGCGCCAAGCCGTCACCAACCGTCGAAGAATCGGATTTAGTGGAGGCGGGGGTCACCACAATCAAGTACGACGCCAATGGGCGGGAGGTCGAGACGCATACCACGGGACTCACGAGCGTCATGGCTGGTGCGAAGACCGAATACAACGAGGATGGCAGCCCTCGTGAGATTACCTTTTCGGATGCCGGAGAACGCGTCAGCCACCGGAATCTCTACCGGAATAACATGTGCGTCACGGAACTTCATTACAACGCCGACGGCGTGCTCGCCGGCATCCGCGGCGAGGTCACGCCGAAGCACGATTTGCCCGCCTGGGGCAAGGCTGTGGATGATGTGGCCTGCGCAGTGGTTCCGACTCGCGCGCGGGGAGATTTTGCGGGGATGGGCCTGTGGATCACCGCCAGAAACACCGGTAAAGGTGAACGCAAAATCGTGACCATCGGCAAAGATCGCCCTGAATTTCTCGTCGAAGTCCGCCACGCCGATGGCACGCTCGTGGAGCAGGATCCAAAATACGTCAAAGAGCGATTTGAAGAGGGCCAGCGCGGCAATCCGAACGACAAGGATGTGGCGCAGACGCTCTCGCCCGGCAAGGCGGAAATGGTCCAGTGGGGACAACAACTCAGTCATTGGTACGCCGATCTTCGACCGGGAAAGTACCAGGTCACCGTCACCTGTCGCGCAGGTGAAGAATTCAACGTGGTGTCTAGCGCAGCGGCTTTCGAGATCGTTGCTGCTCCGCGATGATGCGGGCGGGGAGCTGCCGCGTCGCTCGACCGCGTGGCAACAATCCGCGGCCCCGGTTGGGGGCGATGATGCGGATTCCGTCGGCATGGTCTTGGCACGCGGCCGGCTTTGGGGAGTAGCTATAAAGCTGGCGTACAATTACGGGTGGGGGCAAGCGTGGTTCTTCTTGTCAAAGTCGATGATGTCGCCTAACGTATTCCGGATCGTTCTTGCGGGTTTTGTGGATCGGTATCGCGTATGGGATACCGGTTATTTTTGTCTTTGTGTCAGAGACGGTGTTCAGTGTATCCAGATATGCGGGTTCCGGGCGTGCGCCAGGTCTCATCGGTCGATGACAGGCGCGTTATTTTTCCAATCATTATTATTATGGGTCTTGCGGGCTGTCAGAGGCAGCAGGAGATGCCCAAGCCGCCGCCGCCACCGGTCACGGTTACCAAGGCGATTGCGCAGGATGTGCCGGTGTATCTGGATGAGATCGGCAAGACGACGGCGAGCGAGGTTGTGACGATCCAGGCGCAGGTATCCGGGCAGATCATGGAGCGGCATTTTGTTGACGGGGCGGAGCTGAGCGTCGGCCAGCTTCTGTTTGTCATAGACAAGCGACCATTCCAGGCGAAGGTGGCGGAGGCTTCGGCCAATGTGGACCAGGCCCGTGCGATGCTAGAATTGGCGCAGGCGGATTACAACCGGATTCAGCGGGCGTTCAAGGTTGGGGCGGCGACACGTGAGGATGTGGATACGAAGAAGGGAACGCTGGATAGTGCCGAGGCGCAGATCAAGGCGACGCAGGCGGCACTCGATACGGCCAATCTGAACCTGAACTATTGCACGATCAATTCGCCGGTGGCGGGCCGTGCCGGCGCGCGGTTGGTCGATACGGGGAACATCGTGACGGCAAATATGACGAATCTACTGACGATCCAGCGGATCGCGCCGATTTACGTGGATTTCACGGTGACGGAGCGTGAGTTGCCGGATGTGCGCAGGCATATGAATGCACGGACGCTGCAGACGCGGATCAGTTTGCCGCAGACGCCGGGGGAGTTCCGCACGGGCGACTTGTCGTTTCTGGACAATTCGGTGCAGGAAGGGGCGGGGAGAATCCGGGTGCGAGCGACGTTGGAGAACACCGATCGATATTTCTGGCCGGGACAACTGGTCAACGTGAGGCTGGTTCTCGAAACGATTCCGCAGGCGGTGCTGATTCCGTATGCGGCGGTTCAGATCAGCCAGCAGGGTCCGTATGTATTTGTCATCAAGTCCGGGGACATTGCGGATCAGCGGCACATCACGCTGGGTCAGAGGCAGGGAGACTTGGTGGTCGTCAAGGAGGGTGTACGCGACGGTGAGACGGTCGTGGCGACGGGGCAGCTTTCCGTAACAGACCAGGCGCAGGTTCACGTGCTGGAACCGGCCGGGACATCAGCCAGTGCGCCGGGCACAGCGAAGGCGCCGGCGACCGAGCAGTCGGCCAGTGCACCGAGCACTGAGGCGTCGGCATCGACGGCGGCTTCACGACCCGTCGAGGAGCAGAAGTAGTATGCGTTCCCTCTCAGATCCATTTATCCGCCGGCCCGTGCTGACGGTATTGTTGACGATTTCCATGATTCTGTTTGGCGTCATGGCGTTTCGGCAGCTCCCGTGGAACGATCTGCCGGCGGTGGATTATCCGGTGATCCAGGTGTCGGTGAATTATCCGGGGGCATCGCCGGAGACGATGGCGAACAATATTGCCACGCCGCTGGAAAAGCAGTTCATGCAGATATCGGGCCTGGACCTGGTGACGTCGAAGAGTTCGCAGGGCTTCTGTTCGTTGACGCTGCAGTTTAATCTGTCGAAATCGGTGGACGCCGCAGCGACGGACGTGCAGACGGCGATATCGCAGGCGACGGGATCGCTGCCAACGGATCTGCCAGCGCCGCCGACATTCTCCAAGACCAATCCGAACGACCAGGCGGTATTGTACATTGCGCTGACAAGCGATTCGGTGACGGCGGCGCGGCTATACGATTACGCATCGACCAACATCGGGCAGCGGATCGCGATTCTTTCGGGCGTGTCGAAGGTGGCTGTGTACGGCACGAAGTCGGCCATTCGGATCAAGGCGGATCCATCGCTGCTGGCGGCGCGGAATCTATCCATTGATGACCTGACGACGTCGGTGCGGAACGCGACGGTGTATTCCGGCGCCGGACAGTTCGACGATTCAAGCCAATCGCTGGTGCTCAATCCGAACGGGCAGATCGATACCGTTGAGGGGTACAACCAGATCATCATCGGGAGTCGAAACGGCACGCCGATCTACCTGCGGGACGTGGCGACGGCGAAGGATACGGTACAGGACGAGCGTATCGACATGCGATTCTGGGCGCGTGGGTACAAGGTGCCGACGGCGACGGTGGTGATGGCGGTTTTCCGCCAGGCGGGGGCGAACGCGGTAGAAGTGGCAGCTTCGGTCAAGAAGCTTGTCCCGCAAATTCAGGCCGAGATTCCCGGTTCGGTGCGGATCATTCCGATTTACGATCGATCGCAGACGATCGTGAATTCGGTGAAGGATGTTTCGGAGACATTGTGCATCGCATTCGTGCTGGTGATCATTGTTATTTTTGTGTTTTTGGGCAGGGTGGCGGACACGCTGATACCGGTGGTGGCGTTGCCGCTGTCGATCTTGCTGACGCTGATTGTGATGCGGGTGCTGGGGTATTCTATCGACAATCTTTCGCTGATGGCATTAACGCTGGCGATTGGGTTTTTGGTCGATGATGCGATTGTGTTTTTGGAGAATACGGTACGGCGGATGGAGCACGGGGAGAACGTGCTGCAGGCGACGTTCCATTCGGCGCGGGAGATTTCGTTTACGATTCTGTCGATGACGCTGTCGCTGGCGGCGGTGTTCCTGCCGATGGTGTTCATGCCGGGGCTGATCGGGCGGATTTTCAACGAGTTTGCGGTGACGATCATCGTGGCGATTTTTGCATCGGGCGTGGTGTCGCTGACGGTTACGCCGCTGATGTGCTCGCGGCTGTTGAAGGGGCGAGGTCCGGGTCATAAGAAGTCGTTTGTGGAACGCGTGATCGGGGCGGTGGAGAAGCGAGTGCTGGGTGCGTACGGAAAATCGCTATGGTTCTTCCTGAAACATCGGTGGATATCGCTGGTGATATGGTTCATCTGTCTGGCGGGGACGGGAATTCTTTTCTACGAGGTGCCGAAGGCGTTTTTGCCGATCGGGGATTCCGGATTTATCCGGGGCATCATTCGGGCGCAGGAAGGGGCATCGCCGCGGCAGATGCGGCAGTATCAGAACCAGGTGGAAGAGGTACTGCATGCGAACCCGGCGGTAGGCATGACGTTTACGATGACGGGAAATGCGCAGTTCCTATCCTCGAGCGACGGGTTGGTGCTGGCGTTTCTCGACGACTACATGCGCAATGCAAAGGGCCAACTGATCACCGCCAAGGGCGAAGCCATCAGTGAGAAAGGCGAACTCCTGAACGAGAAAGGAGAACCGGTCGCCAACAGCCCCAAGCAGGAGCCGGTCAAACGCCCACCGATCCAGATGGTGGCGGGTCAACTGATGATGGCGGGCTATGCAAATCCCGGGTTTCACACGTTGCTGAGCGCCAATCCGGTGCTGCAGATTTCAGTGGGGGCGACGGCCAATCTGCAGGGGCAATTTGCGTATTCGCTGTCGGGGTCGGATCCGCAGCTAGTGTATTCGTCCGCGGAACGTCTGATGGCGAAGCTTTACGATCCGAAGGGGTACAACGGATTTGCGTTCATCAGCAGCGATTATCTGCACAGTACGCCGCAGCTGGAGATCACGCCGCTGCGCGATGAGGCGGCATCGTACGGCGTTTCGGTCAGTCGCATCCTCGCGCTGCTGCGGTCGGCGTATTCGCAGAATTATGTGTATCTGATCAAGCACCCGCAGGACCAATATCAGGTGATCATTGAGACGCGCGACTCGGAACGCTCGCGTGCGGAAGACTTGAAGCTCTTGTATATCCGCTCGGATGACGGGAAACGGACCATTCCACTGAGCGCGATTGCGACGTGGAAAGAAACGCTGGGATTGCAGGCGGTCAATCACATCAACCAGTTCACGGCGGTGACGCTGTTTTTCAATCTGAAGCCAAATGCCAACATCGGCGAGGCGACCGATTACATCGAGAAGTGTGCGAAGGAAGTGGTGCCAATTTCTCTTCGTGCGTCGCTGCAGGGCGAGGCCCAGACGTTCAAGGAGACGATTCCCGCGCTGGTGATCCTCATGTTGCTGGCGGTGTTCATCATGTACGTGATCCTGGGGATTTTGTATGAATCGTACCTGCATCCGATCACGGTGCTTTCGACATTGCCGGTGGCGTTGATCGGCGGGCTGGCGTCGCTGTTCATCTTCAACATCGTGGGCTTTGCGCTGCTGGATCACAAGATCATCAGCGGCTTCACGCCGGCGGAGGCTTCGCTGTATGCGTTTATCGGCATGTTCATGCTGATGGGCATTGTGAAGAAGAACGGCATTTTGATCGTGGATTTTGCGATTCAGCGGGTAGCCGAGGGGCAGGAGGACAAGCAGGCGATTCACGATGCGTCGATGGATCGTTTCCGGCCGATCGTGATGACCACATTTGCGGCGCTGATGGGGGCGTTGCCAATCGCGCTGGGGATCGGTGCGGATGGGGCGTCGCGCCGCCCGCTGGGATTGGTGATTGTCGGCGGATTGATTGTTTCGCAGTTCATCACGCTGTACGTGACGCCGGTGATCTATCTGTACCTGGAAGATTTCCAGGAGCATGTACTGGACAAGATTGCATTCCTGCGGTCGACGCGGACGCATCATGAGTTGCTGGAGGCTGCAGAGAAGGCGGCGGCGGATGACCCAACGCCCTAGGGAGTGGGCGTTGTTCGCGGGTTCGTAGGGGACACGACCTCGAAGGCTTGCGTCTTTCCGATGCGCGCCTGCAGGAGTGCACGCAGGTAGACGATTTGGTCGGGCGCCATGGTGCGTTTGGGTAAATAGAGCAGCTGCGAGGTCAGCAGGGTCAGATAGAACCATTGCGCGTCTTCGTCAAAGCGTTTGAAATAGGTCCATTCATAGGCGACGCGGATACCAGGGCGCTTCCACTGCAGTTCTTCGGTGTCGATCGTGACCGTGTGCGGTTCCAGATCACTCGAGGCGGGCTTCGCATCTTTTCGCCGCAACGAGCCAAGCAGCATCACGAGTGCCAGAACGCCCATGCCCAGTAGCCAATAGCAGGCAATGGTGGCGAGCGTGTGGCGTAGCCCACTCCAAGACCAATCGAATCCCGACTGTTCGTGATTAGTACCGAGCACGACGAAAAGTGTCACGGCAAGGCCGATGACGGCCTGCCAGGCGAGCCATTTCGCCCACTGGTCC
>Ga0114951_10001028_pt1 | contig 36400 bp, 38 predicted proteins | sample AM7aDNAmetaG_FD_88677 | JGI IMG/M metagenome (GOLD analysis project Ga0114951, IMG submission 88677) | Freshwater microbial communities from Finland to study Microbial Dark Matter (Phase II) - AM7a DNA metaG | ecosystem: Environmental > Aquatic > Freshwater > Lake | place: Finland: Lake Alinen... | reverse complement strand
GAGATCCTCTGAGATGAACTTGCCTTTGGTGATGATCGCGATATCTTCCATCAGGGCCTTGCGACGGTCCCCGAATCCGGGAGCCTTCACAGCCGCGATCTGAAGCACGCCGCGGATCTTGTTGACCACCAAAGTCGCGAGAGCTTCGCCTTCGATATCTTCCGAGATGATGAGAAGGGGCTTGCCGAGGCGCGCCACTTTCTCAAGGACCGGGACGAGGTCTTTCACCGTGCTGACTTTTTTCTCGTAGAGAAGGATGTAAGGTTCTTTCAAGACGACTTCCATCCGCTCGGCATCGGTCACGAAATAAGGCGACAGATAGCCGCGATCGAATTGCATGCCTTCGACCACATCAAGCTCGGTTTTGAGGCCCTTGGCTTCTTCAACCGTGATCACGCCTTCTTTGCCGACTTTTTCCAGGGCATCCGCCAAAAGCTGGCCGATACTTTGGTCATTGTTGGCGCTGATGGCGCCGACGGCAGTGATGTCTTCTTTGCCCTTCACAGCCTTGGACATTTTCTTGATGGTTTCCACGATCTTCGCGGAGGCTTTGTCGATGCCGCGCTTGAGGGCCATAGGATTGGCGCCAGCGGTGACGTTCTTCAAGCCTTCGGAAACGATGGCCTGGGCCAGGACCGTTGCGGTTGTGGTGCCGTCCCCGGCGTTATCCGAAGTCTTTTCAGCGACTTCGCGGACCATCTGGGCGCCCATATTTTCATACGGGTCCTTCAGGTCAATTTCTTTCGCGACCGTGACACCGTCTTTGGTGACAAGCGGCGCGCCGAATTTCTTATCAATCACCACATTGCGGCCGCGGGGACCGAGCGTGACGCTGACAGCCTTTGCGAGGATGTCGACGCCGCGTTTGATTCTTTGGCGCGCTTCTTCTGAGTAAGAAATTAACTTAGCACTCATGATTTTTCTCCTTCTTTCACTTGATTAGATCGTTTTGACTGCATCTCAGAGGCGAGAAGCAAAGAGTTTTTCTGGCTCTTTGCTTCCTTGCGTCTTGTTTCTAGTCTTTCTCGTATACCGCGAGAATTTCGCTCTCTTTAACGATCTTGTGCTTCGTGCCGTCGATCACGAGATCGTCCCCAGAATATTTTCCAAAAAGGACACGATCACCTTTTTTGACTTCGATGGCCTGGACCTTGCCGGATTCGAGCACTTTGCCCGTACCGACTGCGATGACCTTGCCTTCGGTCTTTTCTTCTTTGGCCGTGTCCGGGAGGATGATGCCGCCCTTGGTTTTCGCTTCTGCTTCAAGAACTTCCACGAGCACTCTGTCTGCTAACGGTCTGACTTTCATTTTATTTCTCCTTCGTTATTTTTGATTTTTAAATTTTGAGTTTTGAATTACTTTAATAATCTCCCATTCCACCCATACCGCCCATGCCACCCATTCCTCCCATGCCGCCGCCCATACCTCCCGGAGGCATTCCCATGCCAGGTTTTTCCTCTTCAGGAAGATCCGTGATGAGAGCTTCGGTGGTGAGAAGGAGGCCGGAAACGCTGGCCGCGTTCTGAAGTGCGCTGCGAGTGACTTTCTTCGGGTCGATCACGCCGGCTTCGACCAGGTTCTCGAATTGGCCGGTCTCAGCGTTGTATCCGATATTGCCTTTTTCGGACATGACGCGCTGAACCACGACGGAACCTTCTTCGCCGGCATTAAAGGCCAGCTGACGGAGAGGTTCTTCGACCGCGCGCCGGATGATCTCTGCGCCGATCTTCTCATCGCCCTTGAGCTTAAGGCTGTCGAGCGCGATCGCAGCACGCAAGAGTGCCACGCCGCCGCCCGGGACAATGCCTTCTTCCACGGCCGCGCGGGTCGCGTGCAAAGCGTCTTCCACGCGGGCTTTCTTTTCTTTCATCTCCGTTTCGGTCGCGGCACCGACATGAATGACCGCCACACCGCCTGCGAGTTTTGCGAGGCGTTCCTGGAGTTTTTCTTTGTCATAATCAGAATCCGTATCTTCGACCTGTTTCTTGATCTGGCCGACCCGGCTGGTGATATCCGCGCTCTTGCCGGCGCCTTCGATGATCGTGGTCTTATCCTTATCCACGGTCACGCGTTTCGCGCGGCCGAGGTCCTTTAGGGTCACGTTCTCGAGTTTGATCCCGAGATCTTCGGTGATCGCCTTGCCGCCGGTGAGAATCGCGATATCTTCCAGCATGGCCTTGCGACGATCGCCATATCCCGGGGCTTTGACCGCGCAAACGGCTAGCGTGCCGCGGATCTTATTAACCACGAGGGTTGCGAGAGCTTCGCCGTCCACTTCCTCGGCGATGATGATGAGGGGCTTTCCGGCTTTGGACGCGGCCTCCAAGATCGGGAGCATATCCTTGACGGAGGAGATCTTTTTTTCATTGATCAGGATGAACGGCTCTTCGAGCACGACTTCCATGCGCTCGGTATCGGTGACGAAATACGGGGAAAGATAGCCCTGATCGAACTGCATGCCTTCGACCACATCGAGTGTCGTTGCCGTGGTTTTGGCTTCTTCGACCGTGATGACGCCGTCTTTGCCGACCTTGTCCATGGCTTCGGCGATATGCTCGCCGATCGTGGTGTCGGAATTCGCGGCGATCGAGGCGATCTGTGCGATCTCTTTCTTATCCTTGCCGATGGGTTTTGCGACTTTATCGAGTTCGGCCACAATGGCTTCCACGGCTTTATCAATACCGCGCTTGAGGGCCATCGGGTTCGCTCCGGCCGTGACGTTCTTCAGGCCTTCGCGATAGATCGCTTGCGCGAGAATGGTCGCGGTCGTGGTGCCGTCGCCGGCCACGTCAGAAGTTTTGGAAGCGACTTCCTTAACCATCTGAGCGCCCATATTTTCATAAGGGTCTTCGAGTTCGATTTCTTTGGCTACTGAAACGCCGTCTTTGGTGATGGTGGGGGAGCCGAATTTCTTTTCAAGGACCACGTTGCGACCTTTGGGGCCGAGGGTGACCTTGACCGCGTTCGCGAGCTGATCCACGCCATGCAGGATCGCGCGCCGTGCTTCTTCACTGAACAAAAGTTGTTTTGCCATGTTGAGCTGCCTCCGTTGTTAGCCGTCATTCCAAATGAAGGGAGTGTTCCCCTCATGGGGTTCATCAACCTTCGGATTCAAAACGACGAATCTGATTAAATGAGAAGATTCAATCGAGGTCCTGGCACTCAGCGATTTGGAGTGCCAAGTGAGGCGCTATTGTATTCAGTGGGGATAAAAAATCAAGCTAAAAAAATAGGAAGGCGGGGAACGAGGAACGGCAAACGTGAGATGTGTTTTGCCGCACTATTTTTTTCTCTCCAAAGGGCAAGGAGGGACTTGATGGAATGCTTAGGGTCGATGACGTCGATATGGGTGGTGTAGGGGCGAATAACTTCAGAAAATCCGCCTGTAGCCAGGACCCGGAGGTTCTTCCCGTACCGCTTTTGAAACCGCAGGATCAGCTCATCGGTCATGGCGCCGTAGCCTTGCAGGATTCCGGACTCCATGCACTCACGGGCGTTCCTTCCGAGAAAGGATTTGGCACGCTTCGGTATGGAAAGGCCCTTGGGCAGTAAGGCCGCCCTCTGGCCAAGCGCTCTATAGGCGGTTTCAGGCCCAGGGATAATCATTCCACCTAGGAAGACCCCCTTGGAGTCAATGTAGTCAAAGGTAATGGCTGTTCCGTAGTCGATCACAAGCAATGGGAGGCGATACATCCGGACTGCCCCATAAATATTGACCTTTCGGTCAACACCTAAACCACTGTAATTGATATACTTATGACGTATTTTAATGGGCGAGTTTCCACCTACAACCCATAATTTTAAGCCCTTAACGCTTTGTAATTTACATTTCAAAAAAGTTGTAATTTTAGGGTATACAGAGCTAATAATAACTTCTAAATGACTATTCTTACCACAAGCAGTTAGTTTTCTGGTGTATTTTGGGATCTCGTTGTACTCCATCGATCCAAAATCCAATAATCGCCCCGCCTCATAGAAGCCAAACGTGACAGCTGTATTCCCGATATCAATGGCAAGGATTCGTTTAATCACGTTAATTTGTCCATTCATTGTTCTTGGGATGCCGTTTTTAATACATGCTAATTATTTATATGCCCTACCACCGAAAAGCTAAAAATAACATAAAAATGGGAAATCAATCAATTTAAGCTATTGTACCAGTTTTGTAGAGTTCTGTAATACGGTCGCTCAGCTCCTCGAGGATGTATTCCAGGATTTCCTCCAGGGAATAGGTCTGACCCACGATCATTTTCATGGAAATGCCCTCTTCAGGGAGCTCCCCTTGTTCAGTGTTCACGTTCAGGCCTATGCCGACCACAACAGCTTCGACCTTGGTGAAGGTGGAAATGGCCTCTACCAGGGTGCCGCATATCTTTTTTGGGCCTACCATCACGTCATTAGGGCATTTAAATTTGGATTCAATGCCATAGTGGTCCCATAGAGTTTTGGCGACCGCCCGACAGGCGATTTGGGTCAAAAGAGGGATCTGGTCGGGGCGTAATGGGGGCCGTAAGAGAGCTGAAAAAAGCAAGTTCTTGCCGCGCGGGGAGATCCAGATATTTCCAGGTTTGCCACGCCCACCGGTCTGATAATCGGTCAGTACGACCAGGCCTTCGGCCGCGCCTTGGGTAGCTTCCTCAAGAACGACCGTATTGGTCGATGTCACTTCCGGGATGTGGCGTATTTCAAAAGGAATCATACGGGATACTCCAGAATGGCTGTTGGTGTTGTATTCTTTAAATAACGATTCTTGGTAGATGGGCGTTTAGACGCGTGACGATCTCATAGGGAATGGTCCCGGACCACCCGGCAATATCTTCGGCGGTGATGCGCTCGTTTTGGTTCTCGCCTATAAGCGTGACCGCAGAGCCTTCTTTAGCCGTGGCCTCGCCGAGATCCACAGCCATATAATCCATCGAGACTTTTCCCGCGAGAGGGCAACGCTTGCCTTTAAAAAGCACGGAAGCTTTTTTCCATGAGGCGTAGGGATAGCCATGGCTGTAGCCGAAAGGCAGGATGGCGATCGTCGTGTTCCGTTTGGCTATAAATTCGCGGCCATACCCAACAGATTCTCCGGTCCGGATTCGCTTGATGAGCACGATCCTGCTTTTAAGCGATAAGATCGGTTCAAGGTGAGCCGTGTCTTTCAACCCCGGGTCCGGGTAGATACCATAAAGCGAAAGCCCCGGACGGATCATGTTGAAAAATGGGGTTTTTAAGGTCAGCGTTGCAGCACTGTTGGTGGCATGGCGGAACCGGAACACGATGTTTTTTTCCTCAAGCGTCTGAAGCAGTATCCCGAATTTCCGGACCTGTGTTTCGCGGAAGGAGTCAGCCTTCTCCGCTGTGGGGAAGTGCATGTAAATACCGTCGAGTATGAGACCTTTGAGACGCGTCATTTCCTCTATGGAAAAAGCAGCATCACGGACCGGGATCCCCATGCGCCCCATCCCCGTGTCGATCTTCACATGGACTGAGGTTTTACGGCCCAAACTTTCCGAGAGGTCCGAGATCTCCCGTGCTTTTTCAAGGCTGGAAACGCTCAGGGTGATTCCTCTCAAGAGTGCCGCCGGGAGCTCGTGCGAAAACAAATGACCGAAAAGGAAGACGGGGGTTCGAGGGTGATGTTCCTTGAGTTCGAGCGCTTCCCGCAAAGTGGCAACGCCAAAATAAGTGACTTTCCCGTCGAGAATGCTCGCAATCTCCCGGAGCCCGTGGCCATAGGCATTGGCCTTGATGACCGCCAAAACATCGTTCTGTCCGGATCGATCCCGAAGGGTCTGGAGATTTTTGAGAAGAGGGTCCGCGCGGAGCTCGATCCATGCGCTATGCTGGATTCTGGATGTGCTCTGAATAAGTTCAGCCATGCTTTTTTTTCTCCGACAACCTTTCTTCCGGTTCGGAACGGCGCAGATAGACCGGTAAAAATTCTTTGGGCCGCTTCAGCTCTTTAAGAAGCGGATCCTTTGCTTCAAACAATTCAATCAACGTGGCGGCTCGCGGGACTTCTGAGTCATTAGAAGTCGCAATGAGAATCCGAGGATTAATCTTCGAAAACCCGTCGCCAACGATCCGGCTTTCCCGGGAAAGTGCCGAGGCTATTTCATGAATCGGCACAACGCGGGAAGGGCCGCACGCCGCCCATCGTTTTTTATGATAACGGTACGAACGAGCATAAAGTTTACCACGTCTTGCGTCCACGCAGACAGTAAGACTTTCAGTCAGATTTGAGGGCCCCGGTCCCTTGATCCCAGCTGCGATCACATCGAGGGAAAAGGCGCCGTAACAAGACCTAGGGCGGGTCGCGAGGAAGCCCTTGAGCGTGGAAAATCCGATGCGCAGTCCCGTAAAAGATCCGGGCCCGCGGCTGATCAGAAAAGCGTCGATATCCCCGATCTTCAGCTTCTCCTTCTTCAGAAGCCGGTCGATCACGGGGAGAAGGTTTTCAGCGTGTTTCATATAGCCCTGGACCGTGGCGTGACGGAGCTTGGCCCCGGTTTTCTTGATGGCAACGCTCAGAGTAGAGCTGGAAGTCTCAATAGCCAAAAGATTCATAATGGGCGGTATTGTATTCAAAAACAGGGGGACGGGAAACAAAAACAACCATGGGACTCGGGGCTCTCACCTCGGGACTCGTTTGGGTTGCTCGTTTCTGCGAGTCCCGAGCGCCCGATGGGCGAAGTTCGCAGGTGATTGACATACCCCCTAGGGGTATGCTACACTTGGAGTATGAAAAAGGGCATGGACCATCAGGACAAGTTGGTATCGCTTCGGAGGATCGAGGGGCAGGTGCGCGGTATTCAGAAGATGATTGAAGACCGTCGCTATTGCGTGGATATCCTGTACGCGGTCGGCGCCGCGATTGGTGCGCTCAGGAATGTAGAATCCAAGATCCTCAAGGACCATTTGAAAGCCTGCGTGAAGACTGCTTTTACAGGAAAGTCCATGGCTGAAAAAGAAAGAAAGATTCAGGAAATTGCCGGACTTTTGGAGAGTTTAAGAAAATGAAAAAATATTTGGCAGTGCTCATGGCCGTGTGCGTGTTCAGCGCTTTTCCGAGCGTCCTGAGCTGCCAATGCGTGGATGCGGATTGCGGGTCGGTCCCCAAGTCCATCCAGGTGAAAGCCCCACACTGCAACCCTGCGGCGGCCCATTCGGAGGGGAGAAGTAGTTCTAATAAAGAATGTTGCGGCAAGTGCCGGATTGAAAAAGCGGCCGTTCTTTCTAACGATCTGTCCCCAGCGAGTGATGTCCGTTACAGAAACACGTTGGCGGAAATAAAATCTTTCGCTGATTTTCATGCGAAGCTCCAGCGCACGTCTTTTTCCAAAGGAGAATTTCCAGAATCACCGCCTGGTTTTTTTGAGCAGCATATCCTTAACACGACTTTTTCCTTTAGAGCTCCTCCGCAAGGATACACCTTGTGAGCAGTTGAGCTTTTAAAATCAATCGAAAGGAAGTGATTAAAATGAAAAAGTTAATCTCAGCTTTGTTAGTGATTGCGATGATGGTCGGCGCTTTTGCTACGACCGCCTTTGCAGGCAAGCAGTGTCAGTGTAAGCCTTGCAAATGTAATCTGTGCGAGTGCGCGAAGAAGTAAAGCTGTAAAGCAGGCGGGGTTTCAAGACCCCGCCTGTCTGTCCTTCAACTCTTGAAAAGGAGAATCGATATGAAAAAAATGGTTGTGTTGGCATTACTGGTTGCTTTTATGATGCCCTTAGCGGCGTCTCAGGTTTTGGCTGCAGATGAGACGGCGCAGACGGGGATCATCGATGCGGGCAATAAGATCTGTCCTGTGATGGGCGGGCCTGTGAACGGGAAAGATTTCGTGGTTTATCAAGGCAAACGTTACGGGCTTTGCTGTCCTGGTTGTGACAAGAAATTTTTGAGCGATCCGGAGAAATATATTGCCCAGATGAAGATGCCCTCCTCGACAGTGGGTGTGACTCCAATTGATCCCAAATCCGCGAAAATGCAAAAGGACATGGAACAAAGAGATTTTTAGTAACCGGACGCCGTCCGAGGGGAGATGTAAGGTGGTGTTAACCTCTCCCTGGGGACGGCGTCCCGTTGGGGGTCTTTGATGAGCGAAGGGATGAGCTGTTGTTGTGCGAAAGATGAAAAGAAAAGGCCGTGGTACCGGAATGGTCTTTTGTGGGTTTCTTTGGCTACGGCGATTCTGCTTGGCGCGTCCCTTCGTTTTTCCGCGTTCCGACCTTTTTACCATGCGTTCATGCATTACATGCACATGGTGTTCTGGCCGGTCCTGATCGGGTTCCTGCTCGGGGGATTGATCGATCATTTTGTGGCGGAAGAGTACATCTCCAAGCATCTCGCGGTTCCGAAACGGCGCACGATCCTTTATTCGGTGGTGCTCGGATTTCTGATGAGTGCTTGCTGTCACGGGATCCTTGCGATCTCGATGGAGATCCATAAAAAAGGTGCTTCGGGCCCTGCCGTCGTGAGCTTTCTCCTTGCGAGTCCTTGGGCGAATTTCCCAATCACGATCCTTCTTTTCGGATTTTTCGGATGGAAAGCTCTTTTGATCGTTGGTGGGGCGATTCTTATCGCATTGAACACTGGGTTGGTCCTGCAGGGACTCGAACATTTTGGAAAGATCGAGAAGAATCCGAATTCACTCACGGTGGATGAAAATTTTTCCATCCTGAAAGATATTGCGGGAAAGTTCCGGAATTATCGTTGGGCCCGGGAGCCCCTGGTTGCAGATATTCGCGGCGTCTGGAATGGGATCCTTAACCTGAGTGATATGGTTCTCCTTTGGGTCCTGATCGGGATGGTCTTGGCGGGGCTCATCTCAACCTTTGTGCCTGCGGATATTTTTCACCAATATCTTGGTCCCACGCTTATGGGACTTTTCGTGACGCTCGGGATGGCGGCTGTGATCGAGGTTTGTTCGCAAGGGACGGCGCCGCTTGCTTTTGAGATCTACCGGCAAACAGGAGCGTTCGGCAATGCGTTCGTGTTCCTGATGGCGGGCGTTGTGACAAATTTCACGCAGATCGCACTCATCTGGAAAAACATCGGGCGCCGTACGGCGCTCTGGATGCTCGCGATCACCTTGCCTCAGGTGGTTCTTTTAGGATGGCTGTTTAATAAAATCTGAAAAGGGGACTCGGGACTAGTGCCCCGGGGACGCGTAAAAAACTTAAATTGAGGGACGAGTATCGAGGTGCGAGTCCCTCGAAATGAGCGCGCTCATTTCGGCGGCTTCTTTTTCTTTCCCCCGCTTTAACGCGCCTTCGATGTAGATTTTCGCCTTTTCCTCCAGCGTTTTCCGTGCGATCGCGGCCTGTTCTGACGTGAGGATGTTTTGCGAGAGAATTTTGGCGAGGGACTGAATGCGGAAACGGTCCATGGCGGGGAATTCTCGAGAGCGCTGGTCGGCATGGCCGCCATATTTAAAAATATAAGGTTTTTCGATCAGGCCGATCGGATACTTCGCGGCGATCCGCAGCCAAAGGTCATAGTCCTCACACGCCGGAAGCGATTCGTCGAAAAGTCCGACTTCATCGAAGAGTTTCCGGTGCATCATGACGGCCGACGGGCTTACGACGCAAAGCGGCAGGATTTTCTCAAAGATCCAACCGCCAAATTTCTGGTGTTTTTTCATTGGGTTTACGCGTGTACCATTCCGGATCCAGATCTCTTCGGTTTGACAAATGAGATAGTCCCTCTGGGCCCTTTGGCCCATAGGGCCGGGGGCCTGATTTTCACGGAAGAATGCCAGCTGGGCCTTGAGCTTGCCGGGTTTCCACTCATCATCCGAATCCAGGAATGCGATCCATTCGCCCTTGGCTTTTTGAATGCCGAGATTTCGCGCGGCGGCGGGGCCGCGGTTTTCCTGGTGGAAAAACCGGGGAACGGGGACCGGGGAACGTCCTCTCGGAGAGGTTAAAGAGTCGGCATCATTTTTCGTTTGCCATTCGCCGTTAATCGTTTCTCGAGTATTATCCGTTGACCCATCATCCACAATGATGAGTTCGAAATCCACGCCTTTTTGCGCGAGGACAGAATCGATTGCGCGCGGCAAGACTGTCATGCGGTTGTAAGTGGGAATGATGACGCTGATCAAGGGCATGGTGACCCAAACTTTCTCATTGATTTCTTAATTTGAGAATCATGCCTGATTATAACATGCGCCTGATGGCGCGGGGAACGGAGAAGGGGTAACGCAAAAGCTGTTTTCTTGAAGGTCTTTGGGTCTGGCGTTTCCCGTTTGCCGTTCCCCAGTTTTCAGTCTGCCATAAGGTGGAACATTGACAGTCTTCCAAGGGGGTTTATACTACTTTCTAATATGTTCCCTAAAACGCTATTTTCTGGAAAACAAAAAATCTCTCCGATTTTTTTTACCTTTATTATCCTAGCAATCTCTTTCCTCGCCTTTTTTCTCGATGTTGCCACCCGGAACCTGATCGCTTTCGATATTTTTTATTTTCCCTCAATCATGTTGGTAACATGGTACTTGGGAAGCCGCCCCGGATTCTTGATGGTAGTCCTTATTGCGCTTTTGTGGTCCATTGCCCAAAGTTATGAAGGATATTCTGCCGATCAACGGACGTTTTTTTTGGACTCAGGAGTTCATGCGTTCGTTTTCGCCGTGATTTTTTGGCTGACCACCTTGGTGCATAAAAAAACTTTGCTCTTGGAACAAAAAACGAAAGAGCTTGCCCGCTCGAATCTCGAGCTAGAACTCTTCGCAGGGAAGGCGGCTCACGATCTTCAGGCCCCCCTGGCGACTATTTTAGGCTTTGCGGAGCTTTTGAAAGAGAAGTGTGAGGGTTCTGGGGAGGAGGCGATGAAAGATTTTTCAGAACGTATTATCAACAACGTGAGGCGCATGAGTGTTTTCATTAAGGCACTTTTGAACTATGCTGGCGTGAAAAAATCCGAGCCCGCGCCATCTCCCGTGGAATTGGAGAAGGTCGTTAAAGAAGTGATCGACGACTTCCATTTTGCGGCGATCGAAAAAAAAGCGGAAATAACGTGTGGCCCTTTGCCGGTGCTTGCGGTCAACCCCGGCCTTGCGGGACTTCTTTTTCAGAACTTGATCGGTAACGCGATGAAATATTGCGAAAAAGAACCCCGGATCCTTATCTCAGCTGTTCGCAAAGGCAAAGAGTGGATTTTTTCAATCCAGGACAACGGGATCGGCATTCCGGAAAAATCCAGGGAGCGTGTTTTTATCCTGTTTGAAAAATTGGAGACACGGCAGAAATATCCGGGTTCGGGGATTGGTCTTGCGACCTGCCAGAAGATCGTGGAGTGTTACGGCGGGCGCATTTGGGTTGAATCAAAGCCTGGAGAAGGTTCGACTTTCTTTTTCACATTACCGGCGGCATGAGGCTGAAGAAACGCCCCGCGTGGTTCGAAGTGGTTTATTTTCTCTTCTTAGGTATAATCCCTCTCCCAACCTATTTACGGAAAGTTTGAAAGAATGAAAAAAAAGAACGGAAAAAAACTCAAGATCTTGTTTGCGGCGTCGGAAGCGGTGCCGTTCATCAAAAGCGGCGGCCTCGGGGACGTGTGCGGCGCGCTGCCCAAGATCCTCAAGAAGCTCGGGCATGATGTCCGGCTTGTCTTGCCGCGTTATTGGTCCATCAGTAAGGAGAAATATGGCTTAAAACCCATTCTGGGGCCGATGGGCATTCCGACCGGCAACGGCGTCATGTGGTGTCAGGTTCTTGAGGGAAGATCGGACGGATTTCCGGTTTATTTTATCGAGCATGAAAGCTATTTCGGCCGTGCCGGGCTTTATGACGACGGGAACTGGGAGTTTGCGGACAATCCCGAGCGTTTCGGTTTTTTTTCCCGCGCCTGCCTTCAGCTTTGTCAGGATCTGAAATTCCAGCCCGATATCATCCATTGCCACGACTGGCAGACCGCGCTTGTTGCGCCGTATCTGAAGATCTGGGAGCAGCACAATCCTTTTTTTGCCGGAACCGCGAGCGTTTTCTCAATCCACAATATCGCCTACCAGGGGACTTTCAAGGCGGACGCCTATGGCTTTCTCGGCCTCGGCCGCGACAATTTTACAGACGCCAAGTTCGAAAATTTCGGGGGCATCAATTTCATGAAAGGATCGATCTTTTATGCGGATGCCGTTACGACTGTCAGCCCCACGTATGCCAAAGAGATCCTCGGCGAGCCCGGCGCCAACGGCCTTTCAACTTATATCCAGCGTCGCAAGGAAGATCTTTATGGGATCCTGAACGGCGCGGATTACGATCATTGGAACCCGGAGACGGATGAGCTCATTCCCGCGAATTATTCTTCCCGGGACATGTCGGGAAAAAAACTTTGCAAAAAAGCTCTCCAGAAAGAATTTCTTCTGAATCCTCACGGGAATCTCCCGATCATAGGTATTGTCTCACGATTCGCAGAGCAAAAAGGTTTTCAGCATTTGATGCTTGTCATGCATCGCATCCTCCGCGATATGGCTGTCCAGTTCGCCATCATCGGAAGCGGGGACAAAGGACAGGAGGATTTTTTCGGAGGGCTTCCCGCGCTTTATCCCGGCAAAGCGGGCGCCTGGATCGGATATAACGACCGCAAGGCGCATCTGATCGAAGCCGGTGCCGATTTTTTCCTAATGCCGTCTCTTTACGAGCCGTGTGGCCTCAACCAGATCTACAGTTTAAAATACGGAACACTTCCGATCGCGCGTGCGACGGGAGGGTTGAAGGATACGATCATTCCCTATGACGAAAAAAGCGGTTTTGGGACCGGGTTCCTTTACAACCAGGGAACTCCGGCCGCGATCTATGACACGGTGGGCTGGGCGGTGAGCACCTACTATGACCGGCCCGAACACATGGAACTGATGCGCAAACGCGCCATGCTCCAGCATTTCTCCTGGGCAGACGCCGCCAAGCAATATGAAGACGTCTACCAAAAAGCCCTCCTCCGCCGCGAAACCTGGCAGTAATTCCACGAAATCCGAAATCCCAAACTCTAAGCCCTAAACAAGTCCAAATAATCTAAATTCCAAACCCAAAATGGGTCAAAAAATTGAAATTTTGTGTTTTGGATTTATTTAGAATTTAGTGTTTTATGTTTAGAGTTTCATGAACCGTGAAGCTGTGAGTGTTGCACGATGTGAGAAATCGAGTAGAATACCCGCCATGGAAACGAAGACACCCCTTTTTAGCGCAGCGTCGCCGGCGTCTAAAACCAAGATCGACCGGGCGATCGCCTTGGAGCGCGAGGCCCATCGCCTTCGTAGCGAAAACAAGATCGATCAGGCGTTCCAGACCTTTGACCAAGCCGCCAAACTTTTTCAGGAGGCCAACGAGCCGCTCAAGGCCGCCGTTTGTTTTTCTTCCGCCGCGACCTGCTGGAATATTCATACCGGCCGACAACCTCTTCGTAATGCCGCGACGCGTAATGAATCGGCTGCACTTCAGGCTCTCGTGGCCCATGACTATGCTTACGCGGAAACACTCTTCAGTGAAGCCGCGCTTCTTTATGAAAAAGAAGGGGATTTCACAAAATATTCCTATTGTTACCGTCGTGCCAAGGACGCCCGGCTCACTCGTTTATGGAAGACCTTCACGCAGTCACAGGGGGAGGGTTCTCATGTGGTGGGGCTTCATCCCTTGTCGTGGAGGGAGCGGTTATCCACTTTCGCAAGCTTGTTTCTCGGTTTCTTGAATCGGTTGACTTGGGGATATGGGGAAATGCCCTTTCGCACGTTCGGAATCGCTTGCAGCGTCGTTGTGTTAAGCACGCTCTGCTACTATGTCTCCGGGACGGTTCTGACCGGTGGATTCGTGCAGAAGATCAGTTTTTTTGAATCGTTCTACATGAGCATCATGACCTACACGACCGTGGGTTATGGGGATTATATTCCGATGGGTTGGATTCGCGGGGTGGCAGCGATGGAAGCTCTTTTGGGGGTCGTGCTTACGCCTCTTTTTCTTATATCCTTGAGCCGCCGCTATCTCAGGACCCGATAACACAAATGACGCCACGAGGAGAAACTATGAGTCGCATCCAACCGATAGATCCGAATACAGCCCAGGGCAAGACGAAGGAATTGTTAGACGCGATCAAAGCTAAGTCGGGACGCGTTGCGAACATTTTGAAGACCATGGCCCATTCGCCTGTGGCGCTCCAGGCCTATATGGGACTCTCCGGAGCTTTGGCCGATGCGAAACTGCCTCTCAAGGTTCGCGAACAGATCGCGCTTGCGGTGGGAGAGGACAATCAATGCCACTATTGCGTCGCGGCGCATTCGGCGATCGGGAAACACGCGGGGCTTACGCCTGAGGAGATCGAAGCGGGCCGTCGGGCGAAGTCCTTAGATCCTAAAACGGACGCGATTCTCAAGTTCGCTAAAAAACTCTCAGCCCAACGGGGAAATATCACGGATGGAGAGTTGGCGGAAGTTCGAAAAGCGGGTTGTTCGGACGAAGAGATCTTTGAGATCATCACGGCGGTGGCGCTCAACCTCTTTACCAACTATGTCAACCATGTGGCGGACACCGCGATCGATTTTCCACAGGCTCTGCCGCTCGCCTAAACTTTTATGGAACAATTAAGATTTTTTGATTCGCTTAATCTGCGCGAGAAGAAACAATACTCCGGCGTTCCCGAGAATTGGAAGTTAAAGCCCCTTTGCTGTCTTTCGAATGTCTCCGAAGAGGAGGTTTATTACGCGACCTCGGAGGAGGGAACGGTTTCGAGTCTGGACGTTTTCCGCAAGTCCAATACTTTCATACTCTATCTCCTCAACAAGAAGGGCGAGCAGGTTCTCTGTTTTAAGAAACACGCCGGACTTTTTTCGAACAAGATGGAGATCTCTAATGCGGCCGAAGACCACCTTGGCTCGGTCCAAAAACACGGGTCTTCGAAAACGCACTTTCAGGTCCTGGACGCCGGAGGGCAGGTGATGTACGGCCTTGAAGGCCCCCCCTTGAATCCTGAGACCTTTCATATCCGCAAAGGCGACACCACGGTGGGGAAGATCAGCAAGCGGCCGACCCGGATCGCGGAGGAGGACGTGTCCCGCAACGTTCACTTCGGGATCGTGTTCCCATTCGCTGCCGACACCACGGAAAAAGGCGTTCTCCTTGGAGCTCTTTTCCTGATCGACCTGACGTTTTAAACTTACCCCTTAATAGTTGCCACTGGTCTTGCGAGGCTTGCATCCTTTGTGCGGATTGATTAATATCTCCCCATGAGCGCTCACGAAAAACAGCATCAAGCAACGCATGAACTCGGCCGCGTCTACGACTCGATCACGGACAGCAAGGTCCTCACCGAATTTTTTCTGACCACTGTATCTCAATTTATTCCCGCGCGGCAGAGCTATCTTTTTCTCGCGGCTCGGAACAAAACCCTTTTGATTGAAGCTACCATTCCTTCTGTCGAAAAGGTCTCGGAAGATCTCGCAGCTGAAGCGCAGAAAATGTTTGAAGGGGGAAAGCCTTGCGTCGCGAAGGGCCGGATGTACCTTCCTTTGATCGCCCGGAACAGCATCATGGGGATCGCGTGCCTCGAAAGAGCTTCGGATGCGCCTGTTTTTACTCCCGAGGAGGTCGGGATCGGATTCGATCTGGCTTCGGAATTCTCCGGTGCGCTCAAGAATATCCTGCTTTTTGAAGAAAACATTAAAATGGAGCGTTTGGCCGCAGTGGGACAGGCCATGGGCATGGTGGTTCATGAGATCAAGAACATCATGCAGCTCGCGCGCTTCTCGGATGAGATGACCCGCATGGGAATTAAAGAGAAGAACGAGAAATTCCTTACGACCGGGCTTTTCAAAATGGCCAAAACGTTGAAAGAAATGGATGGTTTTATCTGGGAGATGTTGAGTCTAACAAAAGATTACCAGCTGGAGCCCGAAAAGGTGGATTTGGGAGCGATCCTGGCGGAACTGCAAAGCGATCTCGCGGAGCGGGCAGCAGGATATCAAATCCGGCTTGATTTTAAAACGGATTCGGATTTTCCGGCCGTGGAGGGGGATGGGCGCTCCCTTTATCGTGCGCTTCTTAATCTCGTGAAGAACGCTTTCGAGGCCTTTCAGAATAAAACGGATGCCTGCATCAAGATCTGCGCTCGGATCAAAGATGACGAGCACTATGAGCTGAGCGTGGAGGATAATGCCTGCGGGATGAGTGAAGAAGTGAAGGCGAAACTTTTTGAGGCGTTTTTTTCCACCAAGGGAAAGCGCGGAACAGGACTCGGGCTTATGGTGGTGGCTCGTACCGCGAAAATGCATCAAGGGACGGTTCGTGTCGAAAGCCAGCCCGGCGTGGGGACGAAATTCATCCTGACGCTTCGGCGGTCTTTCCCCAAAGCCCTCTAAATCCCCTAGGGCTATTTTATCCCCTAACATATTCACAGGAGCAAATTTATGCAAGATCGTAAAAAGATCGGACTCTTGACCTCTTTCACGAGTGAGATCTTCAAAGGAGAATACTTCACTAGGATCATCACCGGGGTCATCAACGCTTTCTGGAATACGGATTATCAGTTGAAATTGATCACCGTGCGGGAGGATGAAGATCCCAAGACCCGGCTTGCGGAAGAATCGGTGGAGGGACTGATGTTCCTGACGTGGACGATCCACCGTCCTTTTCTGGAAGAAGCCCGGAAGGCCGGCCTTCCGACAGTCGTGGTCAATGATTTTGAGACGGGGTTTATCGGCAACATCATTTACGGCGATAATCGTTCGGGTGTTGAACAAAGCCTACAGCATTTAAAAAATACCGGACGCACCAAAGTCGGCATGCTCCATGCGCCGGAGGATGCTTCGATCGATTCCCGGGAAAGGCACAAGCTTTGGGAGGAACTTTTTGGGAAGTATGATCTGACGGCGGATCCGGCGCATTATCGCAAGTGTGATTATTATTTCGAAGAAGACGGATATCTTAAAATGATGGATATCCTCCAGAACAACAAGACTCTCCCTCAAGCCATGCTGTGCTTTAATGACGATATTGCGATCGGTGCTCTGAGGGCTTTAAAAGAAAGCTGGATCATGTGTCCCGGGCAGGTCGCGGTGATCGGGTATGACGGGATCTTCAAAGGAAAAGTCGTGGAGCCTTCCCTGACGACCGTTAGCCAGCCTCTGGAGGCCATGGGCGCGGAAATGGTCCGCACGATTATTGGCTTGATCGAAGGGGAGCTCGAGGAACCGGTCCAGAAAAAATTCACTCCGGAGCTTGTAATCCGGCGATCCTGCTAAGGAATGACCACGGTGAGTGCGGTGATGTCATCGTGCTGGTCGGCGCCGGTCGTGAACTTGCGGACATCCTCAAAGATCCTCTCCGAGTATCCGGCAGCGGAGTCGGCTTCCTCTTTAACGCATTCCGCGAGCCGTTCGATCATGTATTCCTTCCCGCGCTTATCGCGCGCTTCCACCACACCGTCCGTATAAAGGAAGAGAGCGTCGCCTGTTTCCAGGTGCGCGGTGTTCAGGAAAAAAGAGGTCTCCGCCATGAGACCAAGCGGCGGGCTTTGCGCGCCTTTGAGGATCTCAGGAATGCCCCCGGCAGATTTTCTCAAAAGGATTGGAAGATGACCAGCGGAAGAATACTGGACGGTATTGGTGTTTCTATCGATCAGGAGGCAGATCATCGTAAGGAACATCCCGAACGGGCTGTTCACCGAGAGCCGCTGGTTGAGGGAGGTCAAGAGTTCGGCCGGGTCTTTGGCCTGGGGCGCAAGAAACCGGTATTCGGACATCGCGCGAACCATGTAAAGCGCGGCCGGAACTCCTTTGCCGGATACATCGCCCAGGATGACACCGACCCGGTTTCCGTCAAGTGAGATCACATCGTAAAGGTCGCCTCCTACGTCAAAGGCCGGAAGTGTGAGAGCGCAAAGGTCCACTCCGTATCGACGGCTTGTGAGGTCCGGGAGGAAATTCTGCTGGATCTCGTGAGCGATCTTCAGAGCTTGCTTGGCTTTTTCCTGTTTGACGATCTCTCCGTGAAGTTGCGCATTCTCGATCGCGATGGCCGCCTGGTCGGCGAAGGTCTCAAAAAGTTCCAGGTCCTCAGGACCGAAGCCTTCTCGGCGAAGGGGATTGATAGCCTGGAGGACGCCGATCACTTTTCCTCTGGCTTTCATGGGAACGCAAAGGATCGCCCGTGTAATAAAGCCTGTGGAATTATCAAAACGCTTGGCAAAGCGCGGGTCTTTGTGAGGATTATTGACGATCTCGGGTTTACCGGACGCGGCGACCGAGCCCGCGATGCCCTCGCCCATTTTTACGCGGAATTTTTCCTCGAGCTCTGCGCCTTTGCCGCCGAGTGCGACCCTAAATACCAATTCATTGGAGGTCTCGTCGATCAAAAGGAGCGAGGCGACCTCAGAGCGCATGACCTCCGAGGAAGTTTTCATGATGAGTGCGAGAAGTTCGTTTAGCTGGAGCGTGGAATTAAGAACCTTTGTCAGGGCCAGGACTTTGCGGAGATTGGCGACGGTATGATCTTCGGGAAGGTCCTCGTCTAAAGATCTTCTGACTTTTTTGCGTCGGGCTCCGAGGGCTTTGCGCATGGGGATCTCCTAGAGAACCTTCTGGAATAAAAGCGTGATCAAAATGGCATAGATCAGGCTGAGGAGAAAAGCGGTCATGTCTCTCAAGGGTTTAACCGGCAAACGGAAAATGCCTACGCAGGGAATAAGAAGAAGCATCCAGGGCGAGGTGCATGAGAGAAGAACCCCGGCCACAAGCGATCTTTCGAGGATCGCGTAGGCGATCTCTGAAGAGCTGATCAGATAAAGGGGCGGGCGTTCCTTCAAGCAGCTTTTTGTGAAGGCGTTAAGGACGTAGCTTCCGGCGAACGTGAGAGTGATAAAAAAAATGGCGCCCAAGGTCCAGATATTGTTTCGATAAAGGGTGTCGAGGAGCGCGGAATTCGGGAATCCGCGGATCTCGTGGCTGACCGGTAAAAGAAAGATCGCGCTGATCACTAGGACATGGCAGAGCTGATCGGTCATGAAATAGACAAAAGTGTTTGCTGGATTTTTTTTAGTGATCGAATATTTAATAAGGTCTTGCGCCAAGTGGGCCAGAACGAGCCCCGTCACAAAGAGCCAGATCTGGGGGAGGTTCAGATAAGGATAAAGAAGGGCAAGTGAGACGAGGCCTTGGATCAGAGCGTGGAAGAGTTGTCCCAGGAAGTTTCGGATCTTGAGCTGGTAAAGCTCCTCAAATTGGAGGATGAAGTCGGCAATCAAGTGCGCCAGAATAAGTTTTAGAAAAAGAAACATCGTTCGTCCCCTGTTTTATGGGGATTATTATGTCATTTTTCCGGTCCTTGTCCAAAAGGATTCTAAAGGGTTGGCAAGGACCTCCCCAATTTCACTTCGTAGAAATTGATAGGTATTGGGACGGCGCTTGAGAAGTCTTTGTTTGGCGCACCGGAACATCTTGCTTGCGGCGAAAATTGGATATCACAATTTATGACATCCAATTTTTCTTTTCTGCCGAAGTCAGGTGGAACATAAAACTCTGATGGAGGGCTCTACCCGGCGAAGTATTTCTTTCGAATCCAGAGAGAGACAGCGACGAGCGAGATCAGGACCGGAACTTCCACGAGCGGGCCGATCACGGCGGTGAACGCGACTCCGGAATGAATGCCGAATACCGCCACCGAGACCGCGATCGCTAGCTCAAAGTTATTGCTGGCCGCGGTAAAAGAGAGCGTGGCGCATTGGCCGTAGGGGGCGCCGATTTTTTTACTCATAAAAAATGAGATCAGGAACATCACGACGAAATAGATAAGAAGCGGGACAGCGATCCGGACGACATCCATCGGGATCCTGACGATGGTTTCTCCTTTTAAGGAGAACATGACAACGATCGTGAAGAGTAAAGCAATGAGGGTGATGGGACTGATCGCCGGGATAAACTTTGTCTCGTACCAGGCCTTGTCTTTGATCTTGAGTAGAACGAAACGCGTCAGAATGCCCGCGAGGAATGGAATTCCGAGGTAGATAAAAACGCTGTGCGCAATCTGACCCATCGTGATATTTACCACAATGCTTTGCAACCCGAACCAACGCGGCAGCACCGTAATAAAAACCCAGGCGTACACAGAGAAAAATAAAACCTGAAAAATCGAGTTGAATGCCACAAGTCCCGCGCAATACTCCGTATCGCCTTCCGCGAGCTCATTCCAGACGATGACCATCGCAATGCAGCGGGCGAGGCCGATCATGATGAGGCCAATCATGTATTCCGGGTAATCGCGGAGGAAGATGATTGCCAGCGCAAACATCAAAATGGGGCCGATCACCCAATTCTGGACGAGAGACAACAGCAGGATTTTCGTGTTCTTGAACACATCGCCGAGTTCTTCATATTTTACCTTGGCGAGCGGGGGATACATCATGAGGATGAGACCGATGGCGATCGGAATGTTGGTCGTGCCCACCTGGAACTTGTTCCAGAATCCAACGATTGGCGGATAGAAATATCCCGCCGCGACACCGATACCCATGCCAAGAAAAATCCAAAGCGTCAAAAACCGGTCTAAAAATGGCAGCTGTTTCCTGGCGCAGTTACTCATAAATTTTTCCACAGAGTTTAATCGTCCTCACACAAGAATATGCTGCAGGAAGTTGAAAATATATCCGGTTACAATAATGGCGAGCGATGTAACGCCGAAAAAGATCGCGATAAGTTGAAGTTTCATCGCACGCCTGAGCATGATCGCTTCTGGTAAGCTGAGGGCTGCGACTGCCATCATAAAAGCAAGCGCCGTACCAAGCGGCATGCCTTTTTGGAACAGGACCACCGCGATCGGAACGATCCCCGCGCAACTTCCGTACATCGGTACTCCGAGGATCACGGCGACCGGAACAGAAAATATTCCCATTCTTCCGACGATAGATTGAATGGCTTCCTGGGGCACATAATTATGGATCACGGCTCCGACTCCCACGCCGAGCAGGATCCAACCCCATATCTTTCGCGTGATGGAGCAGGACTCGTCCCATCCGAATTGGAGTCGTTCGCGGAAAGATTGGAAGACCGCTCCATCGCCAAGTTCTTTTCCTGTGCTTATAAAATCACGTACCAAATGACGCTCCAAACGCATCCGCCCGAGGATGACGCCTGAAAATGTTCCGATCAAAAGCCCGCTCGCCACATAGAGAGCGGTGATCTTCCACCCGAAGAATCCGAGCATGAGCACGACCAGGTACTCATTGATGAGGGGCGAGGTGATCAAAAAAGAGAGGGAAATCCCGAGAGGGATCCCGGCCTCCAAAAATCCGAAAAAGATCGGGATCGAGGAGCAAGAGCAAAAGGGCGTGACAGCTCCGAAAAGTGCGGCGAAAAAATTACCCAGGCCGCCTCTTTGGCTCATCCATTTTTTGATCTTTGCCTGCGGCAGATAGGTTCTAAGGACCCCAATCACCAGGATCATGGAAAAAAGGAGAAGCAGGATCTTTACCGAATCATAAACGAAAAAGTGAAGGGCCTGGCTTCGTGTCTTTTGAGGATCAAGACCGAGGAGGCCGTAGACGAGCGCGTCTGTGAGCTTTAGCAGCATGAAGATCCTTTCTTCGGATCTTTCGGAGCGCAGCAGCCGCACTCACGGGACTTTGCTTCCATTTTTTTATCGAGTTTCTCGATCAATTTTCCGAACCAACCCTTTTTGGGCGCGTTCTCCTTCTCAGCCTGATTATTCTCCATCGGATTTATCTCCTTTTTTTGATTTTGTTAGACCTGAGCGTGCAGCAACCCCCCGCGACTTTGATGGCCTTGAGGTTAACGAGGGCATCAGAGACTTTGGTGCGGGCAGAAGTGAGGATTCTTGAGACAGTGGAGCGGTGGACTTTCATCTTGAGCGCGATGGCGTGTTGGTCGAGCTTCTGGAGATCGCAAAGCCGGAGTGCTTCAAATTCGTCGAGCGTTAGGATCACGCCTTGAAGTTTCCCTTTGGATCGACAACGCGGCCGGAAGCACCTCTCGCCGGGATCGCATTTGATCCACCTTGTTTTTTTAGGCCTCATGGAGACTCCTCATTATGCACACATGTGCATAATAGGCGCCCAGCACTCTTCCGTCAAATCTTTTTCTACGCACACCGTTCTTTGTGCCTTACGAAGAATAATTAGGTTGTGGTTGGGGAGACTCAGGGAGTTATGTTAGAATGTGCGCCGGATTCGAACTCTTTTTAAAGGAGGTTGTACATGGGACAGCAAAGATCGATCCTGATCGTGGATGATGATGTGGATGCCAGTCAGATGGTGAAGATGATTCTCGAAAAGACCGGACTCTACGCAGTAAGCATTTGTAATCGCGGGGGCGAGGCATTTGAGATCATCCAGAATACGCGACCCGAACTGGTGCTTCTCGATATCATGATGCCGGATGCGGACGGCACGGACATTGCGGACCGGATCCAAAAAGATAAATCGCTCGTGTTTACGAAAATTGTTTTCATGACGTCGCTCGTCTCCCAGAACGAAGTTTCCCATCAGTCCGTGATCGGAGGACACCCTTTTATCGCCAAACCCATCAGCGGCGAAGCCCTTCTCCAAAGGGTCAAAGGATTGTTTGAAATTGGACGTTGACCTCAAGAGCGCTGAGACCCAATTTGCGCTCGAATTGATCCAAGCCGGTTCCGAATTGGCGCGGCGTGTTCGCGCCGAGACCTCCATTCGTTCCATCATCAAGCCGGATCATTCTCCCGTTACGCTTGCCGACATGAGCATCCAAGCCCTTGCCGGCGCTCTCCTTGAAAAATATCTTCCTGAGGCAGTGCTGGTCGCCGAAGAGGATACGGATCATCTGAAGACTCCGGAAGGTGCCGAGGATCTCGAGAAGGTCACCGTCTATATTCACTCCTTTTTCCCGCAGGCTACTTCCGGCGATATTTGCCGGTGGATCCAGCGAGGGCAGGGTCAACCTACAGGGACTTTTTGGACGCTCGATCCGATCGATGGGACCAAAGGTTTTTTACGTGGCGGGCAGTATGTGACGGCGCTCGCTTTGATCCAAAACGGGAAAGTCGAGCTGGCCGCGATCGGATGTCCGAAACTGGACCTTCAGGATCACAAAGCTTTGGGGAAAGGTGTCGGGATTTTTGCGGCTCGCGGCCAGGGTTGTTGGTCGGCGTCGCTCGGCGGTTTGAAAGAGCTAAAAAACTGGGTGCGTCTGGAAGTTTCGAGATGTCGGGAAATAAGTGAGGCACGCGTTCTGGATTCTTTTGATCCCGAACATAAGAATGTGGAAAAAGACCGACGCATTCGTAAAGAACTTGGGATACAGCCGGAACCGATCGTTTTAGACAGCATGGCAAAGCACGTCGTGCTTGCTTCTGGCGGAGGGGAGATTTTTTTCAGGACACTCCCGCGGAAGGAACCGAGCCATCGGGAAAAAATATGGGATGTTGCGCCCGGCGCTTTGGCGATCGAAGAAGCGGGGGGGCGCGTGACGGATCTCGAAGGTCGAGAGCTTGATTTTAGCGCGGGGATTACGCTTGCGAGGAATCCAGGATTTGTGGCCACGAATGGTCTTTTGCACGAAGTTGTTCTCGAAGCGCTTCAACAGGCGACGAAGTCATGAAACACCTTTTACAGAAAAAGTGGATGAAACTCGCGATCCAATCTGCGCAGGGGGGAATCAAAAAATCCTCAGGGGGACCTTTTGGTGCCGTGATCGTGCGTGGGAATCAACCGATCGCGGTCGCGCATAATGAGGTTCTTAAAAATCACGATGCGACCTGCCACGCCGAAGTAAATGCCATCCGGATTGCGTCCCGAAAACTAAAACGTTTTGATCTTTCGGATTGTGTGATCTATTCCACCACCGAACCCTGTCCGATGTGTTTTTCGGCGATCCATTGGGCCAGGATCCGGAAGGTGATCTTCGGGACAAGTATCGCGGATGTTCAGAAGAGAGGTTTTCATGAGTTGTCTATCCCGAGCCAAAAAATGAAACGCGAAGGAAAAAGCCCCGTCTCTCTCAAGGCGGGCTTTATGAAAAAAGAATGCCGGGCGTTGCTTACCGATTGGGATCAGAAAACAGACAAGAAAACATATTGAGTTTTCGGGGAACGGGTAACGGGGAACGCATTTGCTCGCCGTTTGCCGTTCCCCATTCCACGGGAGTTTAATTATGCGGATCGTTCTCGCGGGTGGAACGGGATTTATCGGAAGGTCGCTCAGAGAGGAACTTCTTTCGGCTGGGCATGAAGTGGTGGTACTGACGCGTAAGAACGGTGCCGGAGCAAAGGAACGCGAGCGATTCGTCGCGTGGGATGGAAGGAATGCCGGCGAGTGGATAGCATTGCTTGACGGCGCTGATGCGGTGATCAATCTTTCTGGGGAAAATATTGCTGGAGAGCGCTGGACGGCCGCACGGAAGCAGGCAATCCTTTCAAGTCGCGTCGATGCGACGCGCGCGATCGTGGAGGCCATCGGACGGGCTCAAAAAAAGCCGGCGGTTCTGATCAATGCTTCGGCGGTGGGATATTATGGCGATGCCGCGGACCTGGAATTGACCGAGGCGAGTGCTCGAGGGGCGGGGTTTCTCGCGGAAACTTGTGAGGTATGGGAAGCAGAGGCTCGTAAGGCTGAGTCACTCGGAGTTCGTGTCGTCTTGGCGCGTCTTGGGCCCGTGCTTGGCGAAAAGGGAGGGATGCTTTCCAAGATGCTCCCGCCTTTCCGGTTTTTTCTCGGGGCCCCGCTGGGGACAGGAAAACAATGGATCTCGTGGGTTCATCAAGAGGATGTTACGGGAGCTCTTCTCTTTATGCTGGAGCAGGGTGATCTTTCTGGCCCTGTGAATGTCACGTCAGGCGCCCCAGCCACCATGAAAGAATTTTGCCGCACACTAGCCAAAGCCCTGCGTCGTCCGTGTTGGCCGCCTATCCCGTCAATTTTTCTTAAAATGCTGATGGGCGAGATGGCCGCGATCATTCTCGCGAGTCAAAAAGTCCTGCCTCTGGGGCTCTTGAAAGCGGGTTATCGTTTCCGGCATTTGGATCTTTCCGAAGCCTTCGCAGCACTTCTCAAAGAAGCTGCGTAATTTTTTTTGCGTTCCCTAGCATTTTGGAAGGGGGTCATGTATAATTCCACCGACTTTTCTAGAAAATCATCCCAAGGGGAATAGCATGCCATTCAAATTTAATTTCTTTAAAAAACAGCGAGCGGAATACACAGGGACCGTCTTTTCCGTCTATCAGCCGATTGTGGATATTGCGACCGGGGATGTGATCGGGTATGAGGCCCTGGCCAGGAGCAACACGGAAATGCCCGCGGAGATGTTTCGCCGGTCTTACGAAAAAGGGACGGTGATCCCGTTCGATTTCCATTGCCTGGAATCTGCCATCAAGGTCCTTCCCGAACTTCAGGAAGACCAGTATCTTTTCCTCAATATTGAGCCGCTCACGTTGGAACAGGCTTTTTCACGAGGAAAAGAGGGTGAAGAATTTTTAAAAGGATTGAAGGCTTACTCCCACAAGATCGTTTTTGAATTGACCGAAGGTGTGAAGAAGTCGGATTTCGCGTTCATCCAACGCGGGGTGGAATTTATCCGGGCTTTTGGCTACCGCTTCGCGCTGGATGATATCGATGACATCAGCGTCAAGACCGCCCAGTTGGCGTCACTTCGGCCGGACTTCCTGAAGATCGATCTTCAGCTAGTGCAGGGGATTGCGAGCAATTATCTCAATCAACAGATTGTTCGTGAGATGGTGCATCTGGGGCGCGTGAATGGCTCGGAGATGGTCGCCGAGGGTGTGGAGCACAAATCGGATCTCGATTTTATTCGTAATATGGGGATTCGTTACGGTCAGGGATTCTTTTTTGCCAAGCCCGCCAGGGAATTGATCCTTTCTCTCCAGCTGCCGAAGGAATAAAAAGGGGGCAGGCCCCTCTTCTTTAGGAAGCCGAACCCATCATTTTTGCGAAATTCTCGGCGTTGCGGTCGATCCATATCTTCGCGGCTTCTTCTTCTGAAAATTGCTGTCCCCTAAGGAGCGACATTTTTTCGAGATATTGACGGATCTGGATGATCTCTTCGGCGAGTTTGGCGCGGAAGGAGCTCACGGAATCTTCGAAACAGACGCCGGTCTTGAAAAGTCCGGTGTCCGCGTCTTTTTGGGAGTGCGTGACGTGGGCCTTCATGTTAAAGAGCTGTTTCTCAACCGGGATGGAAATCTGCAGATGGGTCCCTTCGGGAATAGGCTCGGGCCAAAAGAAGGCCAATCCGCCTTGCGAAAGATCCTCCGCGCGCCCGCTTAGCGCTGTGTTATCTTCGACCCGCGTGAGTTGGATCGGAACTTTGATCGGATGCCTGAAAAATTTGCGTTTTTCATTTTCCATGCACAGAGTATAACCTATAAATTCATTTTTGCCAGAGCTGGGCGCTTTTTTGTATAATGCTGGCTGAAATTGATTTTTATCGCTAAATCATGGAAACATTAAAAAGATCAAAATATAGCAATAAAGAGCAATTATGATACTCACGGAAGTCCAGAAAAAAGCGGTCCAAATGGTCGGAAACAACATTTTGGTGTCGGCCGGGGCCGGGACCGGGAAAACACGGGTCCTGGTTGAGAGGATCCTCCACCTCCTCCGCACTCAAAAAACCACGATCACCGAACTTCTCGTCCTCACCTTCACCGAGAAAGCCGCCAACGAGATCAAAACTCGCCTTTCGCAAGGGTTCCGTGAAATGAGTCTTGTCGGTCCCCGGCGGGACCTTGAAAAAGCGGCGATCTCCACCTTCCACGGTTTTGCGTCCCGTCTTTTGAAGGAGCACCCGATCGAGGCGGGCGTCGACCCCGATTTTCGCGTGATCGAGACGGAACAATCCGAGCTTTTAAAAGAAGAAGCGATGCGCGAAATGATCGCAAAAATTTACGATGAAAAAAAAGAAGCCTTTGAACTTCTCCCAGCGTACGGAGAGAATGCGGCGCGAGACGGGATCCTCAAGGTCTTCACCGCGGCGCGGCACGAAGGGAAGTGCCTTCGCGAGTTCTTTCTGGAGAACGAAAAAAAAGAGCAGGAGATCTCAGTGGAAAGGGAAAAGGAATTGCCCCCGGAAGCCCAGACATTGATCCAGAAACTCGAAGAGATCGACGTGGAAGCTTGGGAGCGATTCCTGCATAACACAAAATGGGATTGGGAGACATTCCGGGATTTCAAGGAGTGGAGCGCTCTCTATAAAGGAAAGCGCAAGGCGGGCTGGAAAGAGTGGCGCGCGATCCTGGAAGACCTTGCGGCGCTTCGCCTGGGGCCGCTGGCCGCACCCTGGAAAGAAAAATTTGAATCCCTAGCACTTGCCTTCGAGGCGGCCTACAGCGCCAAGAAAAAAGAAAAAGGTTTTTTAGATTTTGACGACCTGCAGATGAAAGCCGTGGGGCTTTTCCGGGGAGAGAAGCCGGCGCTCCAGAAGCTTCGGGAGCGGTACCAGCGCGTGTTCAAATTCATCTTGGTTGACGAGTTCCAGGACACGAACTTTCTTCAAATGGAATTTGTCGAACTCCTTTCCTCCGGAAAGAATCTTTTCATGGTCGGCGATTACAAACAGTCAATCTATGGATTTCGCGGCGCGGAGCCGGGGATCTTTCTTGCCAAGGAGAAACTTTATGGGGAAGGCGCGGAAGGGGAACGGATCTTTCTCGCGGAAAGTTTTCGGAGCGATCCTCCTGTGCTTGATTTCGTGAATCGGTTTTTCAAAACACTTTGGGAGGAGGATAGCTTTCCTTTTGAACCGTTGCTTCCTCACTTCGCACTCAAGGAGGGGAAGACCTCTCAGGATCCCGTGGTCGAAGTCCTTGTGACGGAACTAAAAGAAAATGAAGACATGCGCTGCGCCCGTTTGCGGGAAGCTCGGATGATCGCGGCGCGCATTTGTGAAATCCATGAAAAAGACAAGATCCCTTACGGTGATATCGCGGTGCTTTTTCAGGCCATGACCTTAAGCGGTATTTATGAGGACGCCTTCAAATCTGCCGGCGTGCCTTACTTCATCGTCGCAGGCCGTGGGTTTTACGAACAGCCCGAGATCCAGGACATGATGAGCTTTCTCTCGCACCTCGAGCGGCCGCTTGCGGATATCCCACTGGCTGCCACGCTTCGCTCGCCCCTTTTTCACATTACCGATGACACACTGTTCTGGCTTTGCCGCCAGGCTAAAGCGAAGCATGAAGATGCGCCCCTTTATCATGCGGTGAAAGCCTTCGAGCTTTTCCCAGAGATTTCCCAAGACCAGAGGACGCGTCTTGGGGCCTTCCTAAAATTAACACGCACGTTGGCGGAGCTCAAAGACCGGATCCCGCTTTCGGATCTGATCGACAAGATGCTTGAGGGCACGGGCTATGAGCTTTCAGTTTTGATGGACCCGAAAGGTGTGCGCCGCTACGCAAATCTCAAGAAACTCATTGCGATGGTCAGGGAATACGAGACCTACGAACGAATGTCACTCGCGTCTTTTCTGAATATTCTAAAGCGGCTGAAAGCTCAGGAGGTCCGCGAATCCGAGGCGCAGATCGCGTTTGAAACAAGCGTGGAGGCGGTGCGCATGATGAGCGTGCACGCGGCCAAAGGCTTGGAATTCCAGGTCGTGTTCGTGGCCGACATGGGGCATCAGGGATCGCGGTCGGATTCCAAGGCCGTGATCGCTCATGCGGCCGACGGTTACGCCCTACAAGTGCCGGATGAACAAGATCATGAAATGCAGAAGCCTTATTTTTTTCAATGGGTGGACCGCGAGATCGCAAAGCGGGACGAAGAAGAATGGAAACGGCTTTTTTATGTGGCGGTGACGCGCGCGAAGTCCCGGCTTTTCTTGAGCGGAGTTCATAAAAAGAAAAAAGAGGAGAAGGAAAGCTTTCGCGAGATGGCTTCCTGGATGGATTGGGCCATGGCGATTTGCGAAGGTTTGTCTGTAAAAATAACGTGCGCCACGGAATTTGCGACAGGGCCGCGCGGAGGGATGAAAGAGAATTTTCGTCAGAGAGTAGAGGCTTCCATCAAAAACATAGAATGGAAAGAGGGGTTTTCGACGAGTCCCGCCGCTTCTGGCGAGCCTCGCCCCCAGCGGGAGTCTCGAGGAACGAGCCCCTCGGCACCACGCAGCATCGACCTCCCGGTTTCAGCGTATGTGCTTTTTCAAAAAGATCCGAAGGAGTTTTGGCGCACGTACCAGATCGGATGGGGGGTTGGAGAAAACGAATGGACTGGCGAAGAAGCAGCTTTCAATGAAGATGATTTTTCCGCGGCGGATTTTGGGACCGCGATGCACGGATTTTTTGAGCATCTGGACTTTTCGAAGCCCGAGCGCTTTTTGGAGGCAGAGTTGCTCGAGCACGTCTTCGGCCGTTTTGGAAAAGAGGCCGTCATCGACGCGCGAAAGATCATTCAGGATTTTATGAAGCAGCCCATTTTTCAGGAGCTCGTAAAAGCCAAGCAGATCAAGCGTGAAATCGATTTTGTCTTAAATGAGCGCCGTGGGCTTATCCATGGCAGGATCGATATGTTATTCGAGGACAAAAAAGGCCAGTGGCATATCCTGGATTACAAGACTGCAGCGGGGGATGGAGAAGCGGCGCATAAAAGCGCCTATGACCTTCAGATGGAGATCTATGCGCTGGCGGCCGAAAGGATTCTGAAACTCCCGGTCCGTTCTGCTATTATTTACTACCTTAAGAATCAGAAAGCCGTAACGCTTTCTTTTCTGGAGGAAAAGTCGGCAGCTTTTTTCGACAGCCTTGAGAAAAAGGTTCGTGGTTTGCAGCAAAAGATCCTTGATTATTCTAATGAACGCATGGAAAAGGAATGTGAGGCCCATCCGTGAAAAATGCATACCTGTGTTTTTTGAGTCTCTGCGTGGCGTTGAGTTTTGGCGCGCCGGCGAGTGAAGCGTCCTCCAAACGGGATTCCGCAGTCGTCGATGTCGTTCGTGACTGGGGACCGAACGTGGTCAATATCGGCACCGAAAAGGTTGTCCTTCTCAGGCAGCAGCCTTCCTGGCGTGGCTACGGGCATGAGTATGATGCCGTTTTTCAAAATTTTTTCGGGCCTCAAATGGTCAGCCCCGTCAAAGTTAAAAGTATCGGTTCCGGAGTGATTCTGGACTCTACGGGCCTCATCGTGACCAATGCCCACGTGGTCAATATGGCAAACAAGGTCTATGTGACTTTGAGCGACGGCGTGAGCGTCGAAGGCACGATCATCGTGGTTGACCAGCCTGACGACCTGGCTCTCGTGAAGATCAATCCGCCGCATCCTATGAAGGACATGAAAATGATCGACGCCAAGGATGTTCTTGTGGGGGAGACTGTGATCGCGATCGGCAATCCTCTGGGGCTTGAGAATTCTGTTTCAGCCGGCGTGGTAAGCGGCAAGAAAAGGATTTTCGGGAATCCGCAACAGGGTGTGATCATGAATGATCTCCTTCAAACGGATGCCGCGATCAATGCCGGGAATAGCGGCGGCGCTTTGCTGAATCTGGACGGGGAACTTGTCGGTGTCAATCTTGCGGTCGCTCAAAATGCTGTCAATATCGGCTTCGCGGTTCCTTCGGACAAGATCAAGGCCTTGGTCGAGCAGTATCATGTGCGACAACAAGAAAAACAGCCCCCGGTCGTTGGTATTTCTATCCGATAAAAGCATTTTAAAAACTCCCCTTCAAAAATGAAAAAACTGATTCTTTACGATCTTGACGGAACCCTGGTGGATACGCGGCAGGACATTATCAACGGCGTACGGTATGCCCTTGAAACCCTGAAAGGGCCCAATCTCACTGATGATGAGATCAAGGATTGCGTCGGCACCGGGCTTCACGCGCTTATCAAACAAGTGTTCCGCACGGAAGATGAGAAGCTCGCCGACCGGGGTTCCAAGCTTTACCGGGAGCATTACAAAAAGCATATGCTCGATCACACCCATCTTTATGCCGGCGCTCGCGAATTCCTGGAATATTTCAAGGATCGCAAGCAGGCGGTCATCACCAATAAGCCCAATCCCTTTTCTTCGCAGATCCTCGAGGCGCTGGGAGTGGCGCACTATTTCATTGCGATACTGGCGGGAAATAACGGCCTTCCCTTTAAGCCGGATCCCGCGGCGATCCGTCACCTAATGGAAGAAACAGACGCTACGGAGATGGAAGTGCTCTTTGTCGGGGATAGCCCGATCGATATTCAAGCGGCGAGGAATGCGGGGGTGGAAGTTGTGACGCTCTCGCACGGGTTTGCAAGTGAAGCAACCCTGCGCGAAGCGAAACCCGATCACATCGTCCGCGATTTTGAGGAATTGACAGAGCTCTCGAAGAAAATGAATTGGTAATCTAAAGACCCCGCCACCTCCGAGGTGGCAGAAGGGTTGGAGAAAAAGGATGGTAAAATTTTATGAAAGAAGATAGTGTACCCGCCATGAATGAGACGATTCTTCAGAAAATGCCAGGAGCGATTGCTCTCGGGGACCTTGTCCTCGTGTATTTCGATGACGAGCGTACATACATGATCGATGTTACGCCAGGAAAACGCGTCTCCATCCATTGCGGCAAGCCCCTCTCCGTGGATGATTGGATCGGTCAGCCGTTCGGAAAGAAGATCATTTGCGAGCATGGGTTTTGTTATCTTCTCAAACCCACGATGGAAGACCTCATGATGAAGGCTTCCCGCGAAAGCGGCATCATCTATCCCAAAGACGCGGCTCTTCTTATTATGAAAGCCGGTATTCACAGCGGTTCCAAAGTTATGGAGATCGGCACCGGCTCCGGGTCGCTTACGATGGCGCTCGCACAGGCTGTCGCGCCGAACGGTCACGTGTTCTCGTATGACCGACGCGAAGACCTTCCCAAAAATGCATATAAGAATATTCAGCGTGCCGGGCTGAGCAGTTTTGTCACGTTCTGTCAGCGCCAGGCTATGGACTCTTTTTCTGAAAAAGATTTTGATGCTGTGACGCTCGATATCCCGCAGCCTTGGGAAGAAGTGACGGTTGTGAAGCAAGCCTTAAAACCCGGCGGTCGGCTGGTAAGTTTGAACCCAACCTTTAATCAGATCGAGAAAATGGCCGAGGGGCTCCGCGAGCAGGGATTTATCCTCGTGGAAGCCCGGGAACTTTTGGAGCGTGAGATCCTTGCGCGAGCCGGAAAGACTCGGCCCGTTCAGCGCATGATCGGACATACTGAATTCATGCTTTTCGCCGTCCGTCCTGCGGATGAAACTGTGGTTCTTCCGGGAGATCCGGCTGTGGGCCCCGTGAATCCGGCACCCGTTGGCCCTGAGATTTCTCATTGATTTCAAAAATTCAATCTGATACACTTTGAACCTGCGAACGGAATAATTTTTCTAACCAACGCATAGACTCACAGGAGAAAAAAATGGGAAAAGCTACACGTTTCACGATGTTGATGTTGATGGTTTGCTTGATTGCTTTGAGCGGTTGCGCCTCAAGGAAAACCGGGAAGAAAGTAGATACGATTCAGGCGCAAGTGAACGCGATGACCGATGAGCTCGTGCGTTTGGATCAGTCGCTGCAGGATACTCGCGCAGCGCTCCAGGCCCAAGAGGGTGGTGTTTCGAGTTCCAAAGCTGTTTCTTCAGGTGAAGGTGCTGTGGTCGGCGGGATGTATCGCACACCGTCCGGTTTTGAGATTCCTTCCGTGAACATTCAGAAGGCTCTCAAGAAAGCTGGCTATTACAACGGCGCTCTTGATGGCAAGGTCGGTCCGGGAACCCGTGATGCGATCGCTGCTTTTCAGAAGGATAACGGACTTACCGCGGACGGAGTTTGTGGTCGCGGAACTTGGGCCAAGCTCAAGAGTTATCTCGAAGCCATTAAGTAAGCTTTAAAGCTTTTCGGTTTGTAGAAAGGGCAGCTCCGATTTTTGGAGCTGCCCTTTTCTTTTTTTATTTTCTAACAAGGTTGAAAGGGACTGCCCCAATTTCCCCGAATTGGAAATGGATACGCCCTTTTTTTTGCGCCATTCTGAATAGTTCCTTGTTACAATACACACCTTATGTCATCCCGCATTCTTCGGTTCATCATGTTTCCGGTTTTGTATTTTTGTGTGATCACTCCGGCTTTTCCTGCCGAGCAGCTCCGCGATCTTTCTGTTTCTCTTCCGCAAGATCTCAAGGCTTTGAGCAAGATCCGCATTCTGGTTCAGCGCGACAAACCCCAGGTCCAAGTCAGCACCCCAGCCTCGTTCGAAGTTTTTGACGACAAGGGACTTTCAATAACAAGTGGGGCGAAACTCGCGGGCGCAACAGTGAAACCGCTTGAGCATGGTATTCAGTGGTGGGACAGAATCGTTCCCACGCGTTTTCTTCTGGTGAAAAGCATGGGGAATGGCATACGGGTCGGGTCGAGCGGAGTTTATCGCGACGAAGTTCTGATCTACAAGAACGCCAAAGGAAGTCTGGATGTTATTAGCCGGCTCGAGCTTGATGATTATTTGAAGAGCGTGATCCCATTCGAGGGAAACCCCAAGTGGGCGCTCGAATCGCTTAAGGCGCAGGCTGTTGCGTCTCGAACGTTCGCGCTTACCAAGATGCTCGCCCGTCGTAATGAAGAATACGACGTGTCGTCCGGTTTTATGAGTCAGGTTTACGCCGGAAAGCAGATTGAAAATGACCGGACCAATCAGGCGGTAGACGCGACGCGGGGGGAAGTCCTGCTTTATAAAGAAAAGATTTTTCCAGCTTATTTCCATTCGACATGCGGTGGCGCGACGACCGCGGCCGATCTTGTGTGGCGCGTGAAGCCGCTGGCGCCCTTAGGCGGCGTGGACTGCAAATTCTGTCAGCGTTCGCCTCATTATAAATGGGAAGCCGTGGTGACGCCCGCGGAGATCAAAGAAAAACTCGCTAAACAGGAAATGCCTGTCAGTGAAGTCCTCGGTATTCGGACGGATAAGATCGACCGGACGGGCCGCGCGCATAAGCTTGTGATCCAAAGCACTTGGGCAGAGAAGGTCGTGGATGCGGATGCATTCCGGGTGTGGGTCGATCCGATGCGCCTTAAAAGCAATCTGATCACGAAGATCAAAACAAATGACGCAGGGGCTTTTGTCTTCAAGGGAAGAGGCTGGGGCCACGGCGTGGGGATGTGCCAATACGGGATGAAATATCTCGGCGAACTTGGTTATGGCTACCAGGAAATTTTAGGGTATTATTTTCCAGGCGCACAAGTGTCGAAGTTGAAGGGATTTGAGGAATAAGAGAGATGGTGCGCCCGGGCAGGGTCGAACTGCCAACCTTCGCCTTCGGAGGGCGACACTCTATCCAATTGAGCTACGGGCGCAAATCTCAATAATTTTTTTATGAAAGCTTATTTGCACCTAGCCCCTATTGGGCGGGCGCTTTTGAAAACAGCGGAGATTGTATCATGAAAACTTCAAAAATATTCAATGTGGTTTCAATCGCAATCTTGGCAATTGCGGTGGTGCTGGCGGGGGTGGGTGTAAGCCAGTGGATCCAAAAAGAGCGTGTGTTGCGGAAGATCATTGAGAGGCTTCACGCGGAGACGCGCAGGGCGGATGTGCTTGTCACCAAGAGCGAATTCGATGAAGCGACAAAGAAGATCAAGACCACGATCAAGTTCTTAGAATATGATGCCCTGGGAAAGCCGCTTGAGCCAAAATATTTTACATTCGAAGGGAATGTGATCCAGTTCCAATCGCTTGTGATCCGGTTCAGCGATAAGCTGGTTGAGGCCGGGGATCGCTTGCGGGGCAAAAGCGTCGCGTTTTTCATGAAAGCCTTTGTGCTCGATGGATCCAACACTCAGGAATTCGAGATCACGAAGGCGAATGAAGTCCCGGGAGGCTACCGGGTTTCTGACAAAACAAATGAGTTTGAAGCGAAACTTTGGGAGGAATTTTGGGGGTACGCGCTTGATCCCAAGAAGCGCGAACATGCCGGGATCAAGAATGCTCAGATCGAAGCTCCCGGATCCATGTTCCTTCCCGGTACTATTTATACCTTAAAGATCGAGCATGACGGTGGCCTGCGCATTGACGCGAGTCCCGTCCCCGAGATCCTTAAAGGCGAGAGGATGGATAGGGCATAAAAACTATCACCTAAACGCTATGAAATTATCCGATCTCGATTACCCGCTCCCCAAAGAAAAGATTGCTTTATTCCCTACGAAAGACAGGCCGGCCGCGAAACTTCTCTGCGTGGATCGCACAAGCGGCATCTGCTCTCATAAGATCTTCCGCGATCTTCCGGAACTTTTAAAGCCGACCGATCTCTTGATCCTCAATAATACCAAGGTCTTGCCTGCACGGCTTTTTGGTAAAAAATGCACAGAGGGTAAGATCGAGGCGCTTTTACTCAAAGAGCTTGAGGAGAATATCTGGGAAGCTTTGCTGAAACCCGGTGGCAGGATTAAAGATGGCGAACGGATCGTTTTCTCGCATAGTTCTTTTCCCCTTTGCAAAAAAGGAGAAGGTGGCGAGGGTGAGCTTGTCGGGACAGTGATGGCTTCCGCGGAGCCGGGTTCCGGAAAGCGCAGGATCCGGTTCGAAGGTGATGACGTTAAGGAGAAGATAAAAAAAATCGGCCATATCCCGCTACCGCCCTACATTGACCGGCCGGACCAGCCGGCGGACCATGAAACTTACCAAACGGTTTTCGCAAAAGAAGAAGGCGCCGTGGCGTCACCGACCGCGGGACTTCATTTTGATAAAGAGCTTCTTGAAAAGCTCACCCGGATGGGCGTCGAGATCGCGCATGTGACGCTTCACGTGAGTTATGGAACTTTTCAGCCGATCACGGTTGAACATGTCGAAGAACATAAAATGTTCGAAGAGGAATTCGAGATTTCGGAAGAAACCGCGCGTAAGATCAACGCGGCGAAGCGAGCGGGAAGGCGTGTCATCGTGTGCGGCACGACTTGCGTCCGTGCTTTGGAATCAGCTGTTACCCCACGCCACCTCGGAGGTGTCCAGCGAGCCACCTCCGAGGTGGCCGCGAGATCCGGAAAAACAGCGATTTTTATTTATCCGCCGTATGATTTTAAAATTGTCGACGGTCTGATCACGAACTTCCATATGCCCAAAAGCACGCTTCTGGCCATGGTCTCGGCATTTCTGGGATACGACAAGCTTATGGACGCGTATCGCATCGCTCTTGCAGAGGATTATCGATTTGCAAGTTACGGTGATGCCATGTTTATTTCCTAGGGTATAGGAAAGTAGGCTGAAATGAGAGGGTGTGAATCCTCGATGTCTTTTGATTAGGGGACGAGACTTAGATTCTTGAGGAGTTTGTTCTCAGGCAGCTTTTGAAGAGCGCGTTCAAAGGCGAGAAGCGATCCACGCAATTTCTCAAGCTCCGGAGTTTCTGCGGCCGGGACTTTGTTTGTTCCCGTTTTTTCTATTTGCTCGCTCACACACCCAACTCTTATATCGCCTACGTCGCGAGCGGGGTGGTAGCGGAGATCTCG